>ULRJ01017633.1_pt1 | contig 28777 bp, 25 predicted proteins | sample 1955321 | NCBI WGS metagenome assembly ULRJ01 (sample SAMEA4835679, study PRJEB28245) | human gut metagenome | biome: gut microbiome; material: fecal sample | place: Denmark | collected 2008 | reverse complement strand
CTTTTTGTAAGCAGATTTTCATGCGAGCATGAAATCTGCTTACAAACGGTACGAGTGAACTGTAAGAACTATATTCCCATTTTTTCCAAAAATCCAGAAAATATCTATTGACAGAATTCTTTTCATCCAATAGAATACATATGTATGTTTGCATTAGAACGTCCGTGTCCGGCTTTAATGTAATACGATACAGCACACATTTTTGGGTTAATTCATTGGAGGTATCATCGTGGCAAATATTAAATCTGCAAAGAAGAGAATTTTAGTAAACCAGACCAAGGCTGAAAGAAACAAAGCAATCAAATCTTCTGTTAAGACCGCTGTTAAGAAGGTTCGTGTTGCAATCGAAGCACAGGACAAGGAAGCTGCAAAGGCTGCACTGCTGAACGCAACCACAGTTATCGATAAGGCTGCTTCCAAGGGCGTATATCATAAAAACACCGCTTCCAGAAAGGTTTCCCGTCTGGCTAAAGCAGTAAACGAAATCGCTTAATTTTGAAACGAATGAAACAGAATTAAAAAATTCTGTATGAAAAAGAGCAGTTCCCACCGTCACGGGGACTGCTCTTTTTGTTATGGTGACAAGGAAAATGCTCTGTGCAGGACAACATCCATCCCTGATTACGCGGCTCAACAGACAGATCCCAGGCTCACAGCTTCGTCATGCGATCCTGTGCGATCAGCTTTTTCAGTGCCTCCACGCCGACGCGCACCGCCATGTCCGTGTCGTGGACGACCGGGTTAGAAAGTCCGAGCACTTCCCGCTCCTGGTTTGCCATCGTCAGAAATACCGCGCCGCAGCGCACCCGAAGATACTGCGCCACAATAAACAGCGCCGCGGATTCCATTTCCGATGCAAGGCATCCCATCTTTTTCCACGCGCCCCAATGCTGCTGCAACATGTAATCCACCGGCATGACCTGCGGCTCGTGCTGTCCGTAAAAGGAGTCCTTGCTCTGCACAACGCCCGTATGGAATCGGATTGCCTGATCCCGGGCTGCCTCTCGCAGTGCGCAGATCACATCCAGGTTTGCGACTGCCGGATATTCGATCGGAGCATATTCCCGGCTCGTCCCCTCAGCCCGTACCGCACCGGTTGCAATGACCAGATCGCCGCTTTGTACCTCTGTGTCAATGCCGCCGCAGGTTCCGACGCGGATAAACGTATGCGCGCCCGCTTTGAACAGCTCTTCCATCGCAATCGCCGCAGAGGGACCGCCGATGCCTGTCGAGGTCACAGAAACTGTCTCACCCTCCAGCGTTCCGGTATACGTCACAAATTCCCGGCTGTCCGCAATCAAAACCGGATGTTCAAAATATGCGGCGATTTTTTCACACCGTTTAGGGTCTCCCGGCAAAATGACATATTTTCCAACCTGCCCGTTATGAATCTGCAGATGATACTGCATTTCTTCTTCCGCATAGTGCATACAGATCCCCCTTTCCGGACAATCTTTATCAATTCTATAAATTTGCCATCCAAACGCCTGCTTCATAGGCGCGCTTTAAGTAATGTGCGCAGTCTTCCCCTTCCGGCTTGGAAACTTCCATCACGAAAGGCTGCTCGTAAGCGGACGCCCGGACAAGCTTCATGGTTTCTTTCCAGTCAATGCTGCATTCCCCCGGCAGACGGTGTGCGTCTCCGCAGCCATCTTCTTTTCCCCAGCCCCTGTTGTCATGTAGGTGCTGGCAGAAGAAACGGTCTGCATAGCGGGTTGCCAGCAGCTTGATGAACTCGTTACCGCCGACAAGGTTTGCATGTCCGGTATCGATGCACAGTCCCAGAAAATCTGCGGGATAACGTCCAAACAGATAATCAAACTGCTCGATCTGGTCTTTTGCAGAAGCTTCAAACAGGTTCTCCAGACAGATCTTCACCCCAAGCTCCTTACAATAGGGCTGCAGCTCATCCAGAGACTTGCATGCCTGCTGATAGAAAAGCTCTTTGATTTCCGGCTTTTCCTCAAAGCTCTTGGTCGGCAGATACATATGCAGCACGATCTCCTTGCCTCCCAGCACATGAACCAGCTCCACACGGTTTTTAACCAGCTCGACGCCCGCGATACGGTTCGGCTCCAGCTCAGACAGGTAGTCTTTTCTGCCATGAGGTGCCTCTGCATATCTTTCTACAAATCGGCGGCTGCCCTTCGAAGCATGCAGTCCTTTTTCTTTCAATCCAAACTCGTCCATCCAGCTGCGGATCTGCTCCATTTCGCTGCGGGCGTACAGATAATCCCCATCCCAGTCAAAGCACCAGTGAATGTGCGTAAAGCCAGCCTCTGCGATCTCGCGGAGCTTGTTTTTGATTTCTTCCAGTTCCCACGGCTCGTTTGCAAAATCTGTGTTAATTCCCAGTTCCATCTTTTTCCCTCTTTCCCCTTTGTATCTATGCGGCATATCCTGCCGCTTTGCGTGATACCATATCATTGTACTATGACAGCAGCTGAAAGCAAGCCGTTTCCTGTAACAAATGCTTTGTCACAACGCCTTATGCCAGCGCCTTTAATTTGCTTTCCAGCAGATCTTTGCTCTGTACGCCGACCATACGCTCTTTTTCTTCGCCGTTTTTGAAAATAATCAGAGTCGGAATGTTCATCACATGATAGCGCTCTGCAAGCTCACCCTCGTCGTCCACATTGATTTTGCCGACGTTATAGCCTTCCTCTGCCAGCTTTTCCACTGCAGGTCCCTGCATCCGGCAGGGTCCGCACCAGGTTGCCCAGAAGTCTACCAAAACGGGGCCTGCCGCCTGCAGTACCTCTTTTTCAAAATTATCCACGGTAATATTTTTAGCCATATTTTCCTCTCATTTCTGCACACATTTTTTTGTACATGCCGAGTTTGTGTCAAGTGTGCGCAGACACAAATCTCGCGATTGAAAAATTCTATTTTTCGTAACTGTTCAGTTTCCTCACAGTTACGCGCAAAAATCCATTCCAAATCGGCTGTGCCGATAGGATTTTTGCCTTCCAGCCTAAGTTTTCTTACGGTCAGCGCAGTAAATGCGCAGACCTACGGAACAGTTACTATTTTTCAATCTTTATTCTATTCTGTTTATGGTACCAGAGTCAACAGTTCGAAAAACCTCCTGCAAGCACACTTGCCCCGGATTTCCGACCTTTTGACCCTGATATCAGTATATCCACAAATTGTACTTTTTTCCATAACAAAGTCATAATCTGTTTACTTTTTTGCATTCGAACGCTATAATACAAAAAGAATTTTCGGAAGCGGGATGTGTGGGGTTCACATATCCCGCTTTTTTTGACGCTTTACTGTATTATCACAATGAAAGAAGGAAACTGCCATGTTACCCAAGCTGCACCATACGTTAAAAAATCTGTTCCGGATTTTCCTGATTCTGTTTGGAAACGCCCTGTATTCCCTTGCGGTCGTCGCCTTTATCCTTCCATCCGGCATCATCACCGGCGGCACAACCGGTCTGGCCCTCGCATCTGCGCACTGGTTCCACACGCCGATCACAGCGTTCGTACTGTGCTTCAATGTCCTGACCTTTTTGCTCGGGCTTTTCGTGCTCGGCTGGAAGTTTGCCGCGACTACGCTTTTGTCCACGTTCTTTTACCCAATCTTGCTCGCATTCTGGCAGCAGTTCCCGGCGCTGTCCTCCCTGACTAAGGACGCAATGCTCTGCACGATCCTCGGCGGAATGATGATCGGTGCCGGCATTGGCATTGTCATCCGTGCAGGCGCATCCACCGGCGGTATGGACATCCCGCCCCTGATTTTAAAAAAACTATTCCATCTCCCTGTTTCCGCAACGCTCTATGTGTTTGATTTTTCCATCCTGATTCTGCAGATGTTCTTTTCCGACATCGAAGAAAGTCTTTACGGCATTTTGCTCGTCATGATCTATACCTTTGTGCTGGACAAGGTTTTAGTCATCGGCACCCATCAGGCGCGCGCCGACATCGTCAGCAGTCATTATGAAGAAATCCGGCAGGCAATTTTTACCCGTCTTGACCGCGGCTGCACCCTTTTAAATGCGACGACCGGCTATCTGCAGACCGATCAGCCCGTCCTGATGACCGTCGTTTCCCGCCGCGAAATGGCTTCCCTGAATCAGATTGTCATGGAAATCGACCCCCATGCCTTTTTGATCATCAGTGATGCAAACGAGGTCAAAGGCTCCGGCTTTACCAGTACCAAAATCCATAAAAAGAACCCGAACCTCTGATCAGTTCCGGGTCTTTTCCACAATCAGCTCTTTCAATTTCCACAGACACCAAAGGTTTGGAACCGCCATGCAGGCATTGCATAGGTCCGATAGGTTCCAGACCAGCTCCAGCGAGCAGACGGATCCGAGATATACAAACACCATGTAAATCACCTGAAATACCGTTACACCTCTCTCGCCCCACAAATACCGCGCCGCACATTCCCCATAAAAGCTCCAGCCGATAATCGTCGCAAATGCAAACAGCACCAGGCAGAGCGACAAAAGATCCTCCCCCGCAACCGGCAGGTTCGAAAATGCAACAAAACAATATTCATCTACAGCAGCCGCCCTGTAAGGAGCGGCATTTTTTACCATATCGCTCAAAATTGCAAGCGCCGTCACCGCGCACATCACCAGCGTATCCCAGAACACTCCCGTCATCGAAACCAGCCCCTGATCCCGCGGAGATAGCCCTTCCGCCGCTGCCGCCGTCATCGGCATCGAGCCCATTCCAGCCTCGTTTGTAAAAAGTCCCTTCGCCATTCCGGTGCGAACCGCCATTTTCACTGCAGTCCCTGCAATGCCTCCGATCACCGCTTTTTTCGAAAAAGCAGACACAAAAATCGCCTGAAGCGCCGCCGGAATCCATGCTGCATTTTTTACCAGCAAAAACAGACAGCTACCCAGGTACAGCACGCTCATCACCGGAACCAGGCAGGTACAAACCTTCGCCGTTTTTTTCGCTCCTCCGATCAGGATGCTGCCCGCCAAAAGCGCCGCTGCGATGCCGATCCAGTGTACAGACACCGGAAGCCTGCGAGAAATTACCGCTGTCAAGGAATGCGCCTGCACACCGCTTCCGACGCACAGCGCCGCCAGCACGGTAAAGACGGAAAAAAGAACCGCCAGCAACCGATTGTGCAACAGCTGCTCCATCACATACATCGGTCCGCCATAAAAGCTTCCGTCTGCCCGCTTTTTCCGGCACGCTGCGGACAGCACGCTTTCCGCATAGCAGGTCGCCATCCCGAAAAAGCCGCTGATCCAGCACCAGAAAACCGCCCCGGGTCCTCCGAGCGCAATTGCACTCGAAATTCCGATGATATTTCCGGTTCCGATTGTCGCCGCCAGGGCGGTTGACAGTGCTTCATAGGGTGACAGCCCTCCTGATCCGGCAGAGGACAGGCTTCGGCGCAGTCCATCCGGCAGCTTCCTTTGAATAAAGCCCAGTCGAATTGTAAAATACAAATGTGTCCCGGCAAGCAGCACCAGCATTGGAAAATTCCACAAAAGGTCGCAGACTGTCCGCACCGCGTCATTGAATCGTTCCATCCTGATTTCCGTTTCAGACAGCCTTTCGCCGCACGTTCCGGTACCCGGCTGTCACAGTCGTTTTTTCTTTTCCAATATATGACGCAGGATGTTTTTTCTATGAATATATAAAAAGAATCCTGCAAAGCAGGATTCTCCGCCTGCGGCGGGTCGCGCAAGCGACATTCTTCCATTCCGCTGCAGTGCGATCCGCGCGGAGCGTTTATTATCGTATAGGAAACGAAGTTTCCTATACGATGAATAAATACGCATCAACGATTCTGCATGAACCCTTCGATTTCATCCGGGTCGCGGATAATCTGCTCCGAAAGGACTTCGCATCCGTCCTCCGTAATCAGAAGGTCGTCCTCGATTCGGATGCCGATTTCCCATTCATCGATGTACAGCCCCGGTTCGTCGCTGATGACCATTCCGGGAAGCAGCTTATCGTTCTCCAGCGTGTTGACATCGTGCACGTCGATTCCAAGATGATGGGATACGCTGTGCATGTAGTAAGTGCCGATCTCCTCCTCGTTTTCAATCAGACCGAGACGGATACATCCCTCCGCCAGCACCTTTTTGCAGACGTCATTCAACTCCCGAAGCGTCATGCCGGGCTTTGCCGTTTTTGCGATCGTCCGGTTTGCTTTCAAAACGACCTCATAAACCGCCCTCTGCTGCTGCGTAAAATGCCCGTTTACCGGATAGGTTCTCGTGATGTCCGCACAGTAGCCCTGGTATTTTGCGCCCAGATCCATCAACAGCAGCGTGCCGTCCTCGCAGATATCCCGGTTGGTTTCGTAGTGCAGCATTGTACCGTTTGCACCGCTTCCGGCAATCGTCGGGAACGAAGTTCCATCCGCGCCCTGATACATGATCTGATATTCAAAATCCGCCTGCGCCTGATATTCCGCCATGCCCGGTTCCAGATGCTTCATCACATACTGCAGTGCATTGTCAGTGATTCCGATCGCCGTTTTGAGCTGTGCGACCTCGTCTGCATCCTTCTGCATCCGCATCTGCGCCACATACGGGAATAGATTTCTGATCGGATGTCCCGGATACAGCGCTGCGTATTCCTTCGCCTTTACCGCATTGTAATCCGGCAGATCCTCTTGCTGATGGCGATAACAGTCAAAATACAGGCTTTTGACATCCTCGCGGGTCATCATCATATCGAACACCCCGTCAAAGCTTTCCAGGAAACGCACATCTTCGATCTGGCTAACCTCTTTTGCCTCATCGACCGTCACCTTCCTGCCATACCAGCGCTCCTGCGTCGGGTCAGCCTCTTCTATAAATAGGATTTCCTTCGGATCGCGTTTTGTCTTTTTCATGAGCAGAATCATCCGCTCCCGGCGCAATCCCGTCAGATAAAAGAAGTTGCGGTTCGCCTCAAACGGCGCGTACTCGTCCGCGCTCACATGTGTTTCAATTCCAGAAAATAAAATCAGTGCAGCATTTTCCTCCATCTGATCGAACAGCTGCTGTCTTCTTTTTAAAAAATTCATCTTTCCCTCTCATTTCTGCGCACGCTTTTTGCGCATGCCGAGTTCGTGTCAAGTGCGCGCAGACACAAACCTCGTGATTGAAAAATTTTATTTTTCAACCTTTTCCTACATTTTGCAGACGCCCTCACGTCATGCACTTTGCGGACGCAAACGCGATCCCGCTTCTTTCATGTATCGGATAAATTCTCCGTTCAGTCGTTCTCTTCCAGCTCCTCCAGATTCTCGTCCGACGCAGACGAACCCATCCATGCCGCGACTCCAAAAATCAGAAGCACCGTTCCGACCGTAATCCATAATGTACTGTCCGAATGCATCCAAATCGCCGCAAATCCGCCGATTTCCAACGGAATAGCCGCGATTTTCAGCCCCCAGAACCGCAGTTTTTCCACATCGTTCAACTGCTGATACGCCTGCTTCTGGGCAACCACAGACGCTGCACACATAATAAAAATGTTGCCGGAGGCTTTGTGTCCTCTTAACAACCACGCGATTCCAAAACAGATCGCCGCCAAAAACCATCCAACAATCAGCAGCAGGAAGCTGTCGCCTTCAACGAAATCCTCCACATACTGATAGAAATCATCTTCTGTCCCGTAAAAATAGAGATATGCGTGTCCCTCGGACGGCTTCTGCACCGTCACTTCACCGTTTCCGACAAGCGCTACCGCCGTCAGCTGCGCATCCTCTCCCAGTCCCCAGATCTGATAACGGGTATCTCCATTTTTTCCGCCCGGGTAAAATTCGTCAAACCATTCCAGACCGCGAACATTATCCTCCGTCAGCTCTGTCTGATCGTCCAATGCAGCTGCGACATGATCGCCCCGGACTGTATAGCTGCCACCATCCTCTTTTTCCCAGCCGGAAGAATCCTCATCCTCTTCTTTCTGATAGACCCATTTTTCCACTTTCAGATAATAAAACTGCCCATCCAGAAACTTTCGCGGATCGGAAACCAGATCGCCGGTCAGTGGAATCTGCGTCACCACAACTTCCTGCTGCGTGTCCTGATTTTTCCATTCCTCCAGATCCTGCATGGTGACAACCGGCGCGTCATAAAGCGCCTGCGCACGCGCACTCGTATCTTTCGTATCAGCTGCGCAGAACACAATTCCCGCAAGTACAAAAAATATCCCCAGTCCGATAAAAAATTTTTTCACAATCCGCTCCTTTCCATAGCTGCTCTATTTCGGGGTGTCCGTCAAAAAAAGAATTGAAGCCTCTTGCATTCCTGTCTTATACTGATAGTACCTGATAATATAGGAGGGCTTCCACATGATCCGTTTCGCTGTAATCGGCACAAACACCATTACCGATAAATTTCTCCAGGCAGCCTCTGCACTGCCTGATTTCAAGCTCTGCGCTGTCTATTCCAGAACGCTTGCGCGGGCGCAGGAGTATGCACAAAAAAATAACGTTTCGCTTGTCTTTGATTCTCTGGAGGCGTTGGCCAACTCAGACCAGATCGACGCAGTCTACATCGCCAGCCCCAATTTCTGCCATGCGGCCCAGAGCATCCTGATGATGCAGCACCACAAGCATGTGCTCTGTGAAAAACCAATCGCCTCCAATGCTTCGGAATTTCAACAGATGTATGACACTGCCATAAAAAATCAGGTCATTCTGCTCGAAGCCATGCGCTCTGTCTTTTCTCCTGGTTTTGCAGCGATCCGTTCCCTGCTGCCTGTGCTTGGAACAATCCGACAGGTAGATTTTTCTTTCTGTAAATATTCCAGCCGCTATGACCATTTCAAAGAGGGGATCATCGAAAACGCTTTCCATCCTGCACTTTCCAATGCTGCCCTGATGGACATAGGCGTTTACTGTGTCCATCCGCTCGTCTCCCTGTTTGGCATGCCGGCTTCGATTCAAAGCAGCAGCATTTTCTTATCCAACGGCTTCGAAGGCGCGGGCACGGTTCTTTTACAGTACCCGGATATGCAGGCAACGCTCCGGTATTCCAAAATCTCGGATTCGTATCTGCCGTCCCAGATTCAGGGAGAAGCCGCAACCCTGCTGATCGATAAAATTCAGGATCCCCAGCAGCTCACGCTCCTGTTTCGAGACGGTCATACCGAAAATCCGAACATTCCAGCTGTTTCCAACAACATGGTCTACGAAGCAGCTGAATTTGTCCACTTAATCGACCAGCTGAAGCAGGCGCTGGAAAATGACTCAGCGGATGGGATACCTTCCCTTATCCGTCATTCCTGGCTGAAGGCATCCTGCCTCGAGCTCGAAATCATGGACACCGTCCGCAGGCAACAAAAAATTCTTTTTCCGGCAGACCACTGAGGTCTGCCGTTTTTATTCCGGAAAGAGCCCTCTCCACCATAAGCGGCGGTAAAATGTACCTTTCTTTTTACATTGAAATCCACCCAAATGCATTTGCCACGGAGCTGATCAAAATGATCGTCGCAAAGATCGGGCATAAATACCGAATCATCACGTTAAAAATCTTCTTTCTCCGAAATGCGCTCTCGCCGTGCATAACTTCTTCTTCGATGCTTTTTGTTCCAACTACTTTCGACACGAGCAGACAGGTCGCAATTGCTGCTATCGGCATCATAACAGAGTTTGTCAGAAAATCAAAGAAATCCAGAAACTGCATTCCGATCAGCTTTACCCAGGACAACGGACCGTATCCCATACAGGATAAAGTCCCCAGACCCAGCATGATCACGCCAACCAAAACAACTGCCTTCCTGCGTCCCCAGTGAAGCTCATCCTCAAAGGTAGACACTGCACTCTCTGTCAGTGCAATCGAGCTTGTGATCGCTGCAAATAACACGAGTACGAAGAATAAAATTCCAGCTACTGTTCCAAATCCCATGCTTGCAAACACTTTCGGAATCGTAATAAACATCAGCGCAGGTCCCGCCTGCAGCGTCTCTGGATCTCCGCCGGAAAAGGCAAATACTGCCGGGATGATCATCAGACCCGCCATAATTGCGATGGCTGTATCGAATACTTCTACATTTCTCGTGGAATCCTCAATCGAAACATCTTTTTTCATATAGGATCCAAACGTGATCAAAATTCCCATGGCAATCGACAGGGAATAAAACATCTGTCTCATCGCTGCAACCACAGTCATCCAGGAAAAATTCTTCACATTCGGTACCAGAAAATATTTCACACCTTCCAGTGCGCCCGGACGCGTTACCGAATAAATTGCAATAATCACGGACAACACGATCAGAATCGGCATCATGAATTTCGATACGCGCTCGATTCCGTTACGCACACCCGCATAAATGATCGCCAGTGTAAACAGCGCAAATACCGTAAAACAAATTTCCGTAGATGCTCCGTTTGAAATAAAATCGGAAAAATAGCCGTCTGCTGCCAGCTTCTGACCGTTTCCTTTGATATATTCAACCAGATATTTGATGACCCAGCCACCGATGACGGAATAATACGGTACGATCAGCACAGGAATGATCGCATTGATCCAGCCGCCTGCAGACAACCATTTCGATTTGCCGAAAGAGGAAAAGGCTCCGACCGGGCTCTTTTTCGTCATGCGCCCAATCGCGGTTTCCGCTACAATCATGGTATAGCCGAAGGTCAACGCCAGCAAAATATAAATCAGCAGGAAAATACCGCCCCCGTACTTTGCTGCCAGATACGGAAATCTCCAGATATTTCCCAGCCCGACAGATGCTCCCGCAGCCGACAGGACATATCCGAGTTTGCCGGAAAAGCTGCTTCTTTTGTTATGTTCCATTTTCAGTCTCTCTCCTTTTTGTGAAATACGTTTTTACTATACCATACTTTCATCAAAAAGGATTCCTAAATTTTCGGAGTATTTTTATGCATTTATGTAAATTTTTAAATGATGTGATTTTCCGATTATTTATATTCTCTTTTGTGAATATTCTCTTATATAAATTTTAACATTTTAATCCATGCTCCCGCGAGGGGAACGACGCCTCGTTGGGAGAGATAAAACTGGAGGTATCTATTTCAATCCACGCTCCCGCGAAGGGAGCGACATATGATAGGGAGTAGGAGGTGGTTTTGAGTGAATTTCAATCCACGCTCCCGCGAAGGGAGCGACGGCAGCCAGCGCGAAACGTTCTGATTAAATTTTAATTTCAATCCACACTCCCGCGAAGGGAGCGACTCTCGCATCTGTTTTCCTCCTCTCGCAAAAACCAATTTCAATCCACGCTCCCGCGAAGGGAGCGACCGAGTGCGTTCTGGGATATGTTCGGAGACTACGAATTTCAATCCACGCTCCCGCGAAGGGAGCGACTCAGCGATAAGGGAAACTTGTGGCTCTTATAATATTTCAATCCACGCTCCCGCGAAGGGAGCGACCAAACGACAACGAAAGCTTTATAGATATTTTAATAATTTCAATCCACGCTCCCGCGAAGGGAGCGACATTCTCACGATATTTCCCATGCATTCCTCTGGCACAATTTCAATCCACGCTCCCGCGAAGGGAGCGACCGTCTTCGATGTTTGATATAATATCTTGTGGCCATTTCAATCCACGCTCCCGCGAAGGGAGCGACCTCAATGCCGCCGTTAAAAGCTCCGGATCAAATTTCAATTTCAATCCACGCTCCCGCGAAGGGAGCGACTTTGGTCGTGATTGGGATTATAGTAAAACTACAATATTTCAATCCACGCTCCCGCGAAGGGAGCGACGTGCGGTGCAGTAAACACGCTTGACAGAGTAAAAATTTCAATCCACGCTCCCGCGAAGGGAGCGACGTATAAGGAGGATTAAACATGAGTGTTAATATTATTTCAATCCACGCTCCCGCGAAGGGAGCGACTTCACAGGCTTTGCAAGATCCGGACCTGTCAGACGATATTTCAATCCACGCTCCCGCGAAGGGAGCGACAACCACGGGCGGGGTAGTTGTGGGAAGGGGAATTATTTCAATCCACGCTCCCGCGAAGGGAGCGACGGCAAGGTTGAGAACAAGTTTAAGCAGATGCACCGATTTCAATCCACGCTCCCGCGAAGGGAGCGACCATGCTGTCCGTGGTCGTCTACGATATACCGGCGATTTCAATCCACGCTCCCGCGAAGGGAGCGACTTCCTTCTGCATTGTTTCAAGGTCAACGCCCTCATTTCAATCCACGCTCCCGCGAAGGGAGCGACTATGTCCGCGTGAGAGTTTCCGGCACTGGACCTATTTCAATCCACGCTCCCGCGAAGGGAGCGACATTTTGCCGAAAACCAGGTGGAGGAATACGGACATTTCAATCCACGCTCCCGCGAAGGGAGCGACGGCATCAGCCGAACATCATGGCAAAATAATGCCACATTTCAATCCACGCTCCCGCGAAGGGAGCGACGCCACAGGAGTAAACCAGGTATACAAGCAGGCAAAATTTCAATCCACGCTCCCGCGAAGGGAGCGACGAGCGAGATATCTTTCAAGCTTATCTCCTGCGGATTTCAATCCACGCTCCCGCGAAGGGAGCGACAACCTTCCCGCAAGGCTGTGTGCTGTAAAGGAGATTTCAATCCACGCTCCCGCGAAGGGAGCGACTGACATTCACAGGCAGCCGCAGGCAGCATAAAAAATTTCAATCCACGCTCCCGCGAAGGGAGCGACTTCCCCTTTCTTCAAATATCGCCATTCTTTGAAAATTTCAATCCACGCTCCCGCGAAGGGAGCGACGGCGTTTCCTGCATAAGTCGCATTTGATACGTCGATTTCAATCCACGCTCCCGCGAAGGGAGCGACTTGACGGATAGCGTGCCACCCAGAATCTACAGGAATTTCAATCCACGCTCCCGCGAAGGGAGCGACACTAACACAGGAATTGTCCCTGCGTTTTTGATGATTTCAATCCACGCTCCCGCGAAGGGAGCGACAGCATTTATTAACATCTTTTCGCTTGCAGTACGGCTATTCTTTATTTCATCTCACCAATAAAATATAGCTCCTGTTTTAAAAAAATAAATTAATAAATGTTATTTCATAATTTTTCAGGTGCGAATCTCCATAAGAATTCATATGCACTTCCTGTTCGCACCAGTTTTTTAGAGGAGCAAGACCTGATCGGCAGCAATACCTTTTTCGACCCCGACATGCTCCACTTTCGTCTCGTATTTATTACCAAGATAATAAAAGCGCAGACTGTCTACTTTGCTGTCGATAATATCTGTCAGAAGTGCTTTCAGTGCGATGCACTGAGCGTTATCCAAAATGCATTCAAATACAGAATTCTGAACCCTTCTTCCATAGTTGACGCATTGTTTAGCAACCTTCCGCAGTCTTGTTTTACCAGCTGCTGTTTCTGTGTTCACATCATATGTGATCAGTACAAGCATTTGTCACCTCATTTCCAGAGAAAAACAGGATATTCGTCCAGGTCTCCGCGTAAATATCGGGCAAGGAGCATTGCCTGCACATAGGGAACCATTCCCCACTCCACTTTTTCCCTAAGATACGGATGTGTAATAACTTCCTTTTTTCTATTTTGCCATTCTGTCAAAAACTTTTTCCGCAGCTCATCATCCATCAAAACTGCACCATTTTCTTTTTTTGTAAAGTTTTTTCCGCTAATAATCTTCTTATTAATAAGAGATAATACAAACCGATCTGCCATTACAGAGCGAAGTTCTTCAACCATATCCAATGCCAGTGAACTTCTTCCCGGACGTTCTGTATGCAGATATCCGACACAGGGATCTAAGCCAACACATTCCAGAGCAGACATGATCTGATTCGTCAAAAGTGTATAGGCAAAAGAAAGCATCGCATTAACCGTATCCATTGGAGGACGTTTTGTTCGTCCCTGAAACTGAAAATCCTTTTTCTGCTGCAGAATCAATTCATTGAATACACCAAAATAAATGCTGGCAGCTTCCCCTTCATATCCTCTTAACTGATCCTTGGATGTACAGTTTTGAATCCGCTCCAGGGAAGCTTTTAATTGCATTGATGCTGCTTTTACCTTTTCCGCATCAATCTGCATTGCATGATCCCGGACTGCCCGTTCCAGAACCCAGCGCGAATTGTATACTTTTCCAAGAATACAAGTTTTTGCAATTGTAAGGCTCTTTTCCTCATCTTTTCCTGTATCATACTGCTGTTTTCGTAAAATAACATTTCCTCTTACTTTTCCAGTCACCCGAGCTAAGAATTTCCCCTGTGGTGTAAGGTAACACAAGGAAATATTTCGGTCTACACAAGCGCCCATAAGCGCTGGGCTTGTCCCTCTGTAACCAAAAGAAACAATTTCCTCAAGATTATGCAACGGCAGCCTTCCAATCTCCTTCTGTTCTTCAAAAACAATAATATTTTCTCCATCCAATCCAAGGTAGCTATTTTCCGAAGTAACGTACAATGTATTGAGCAGTTTTTTCATCCCGGTTCCTCCTCCAGCGCCCGTTTCAGATATTCCTTTACCGATCCGGCTTTTTCGAGCTTTGGAAGGCATATTTCCTTCAGAGAACAGGAAGCGCATGCTTTGCTGTATTTTACTTTCGGCGTATACCGTCTGTCATAATATTGATGCATTTCCTCAAATGTCTGACAAACCTCATTTTTCAGTTCTTCCGTAATTGCAACTACTTCACGTCTTCTGGTTTCTCCGTAAAAAATTGCCCCTTCCGTTACTGTTGTCGAAAACATTTCTTCCAAACACATTGCCTGCGCTGTCAGCTGTAAGATATCCTCCTCTGAATGTTTTGGTTTCCCTTTTTTATACTCTATCGGATAAATACTGTAAAATCCCCTGTGTCCGTGCAGTTTCACTCCATCTTCACATTTCCGAAATTCTACAATATCGCATTCGCCACTGACTCCCATCGTTCTGGAACTGACCGGCAATGCCCTTACCACAAGCAAATCTTTCCGCTTTTCCGTCAGATATGGATCATGCGCCTTTTTGTGCATCAGCTCTCCAATGACAGTATGTTCATTTTCTGCCCATTGCTGTTCCACATGAATCAATGCCCATTGTCTCCTGCAAAATTTAAAATGCTGGATACCAGATATCATCAAATAATCGTCTTCAGCATATTCCATTATACGACACCTCTTTTTCAACGCATTTCAAACAAAGTGTGCCTTTTTCTGCTTTCTGATTACTATGCTCTTCTTGTCACTTCAACAGATTCCGGTATCTGATCCTGATGAATTTTAACTGTATAATCTTTATAGTTTCTGGGATAAATAATATCGTCGTTTTTCTTTACTTCCACTGCATCAAATAACTTATATGCGGGACAATCTCCCAGCTCCTTGCTGTGTTTGAAAATAATCAGTTCCCGCACCGCCATCTTTCCTCTTGCCGCAGAATGATCATTTTCAAACATGTTGATAATTGCTTCCCATAAAAGCTCCAGATCTTCCTCAGAAAATCCGGTTACCTTTCTGGCAAGATTTGCAGAAACATATCCCTCTGCACGATATAATCCATAGGGCACAATGCTTTTTCTGCCCATTTCCGTGCTCTTATTTTCCGCGTCTTTTTCTGTCGTAATCGCAACTCTCGTAATCGTTACTTCCTGACTGATAATCGGATCAATGCTTCTGGCAAAGCCAATCTGCACAGGACCCCTTACTTGCCCGCAATTCAGCGATGCTTTCACAAATGTTGTCATAACCGCACCAAAAGTTCTGATATCATAAAAATTCTGGCACATATAATCCCGAATTTTCAGATCTGCATCCGGATCGTTCTTTTTCAGCTTTTTTAATCCATCCGTCACTTTTTTTTCATCTGTCTCATGGATTCCAAGGCTCTCGCATGCGGTTCTATCGCTTCGGTTCAACGGTACGTCTTCACGGATATAAATCTGGAACCCCGGCTCCTCCTCTTTTACTGTTTCCACATAATTTCTGATCTTTCGTTTCAGACAAACATCTGTCACAAGACCGAGACCACTTTCCGGATCAATACGCGGCATATTTCCTGCATCAGGATCTCCGTTCGGATTCCCATTTTCCACATCAAACAATACTACAAACTCATATCTATTTTTGATTGTCTCACTCATTTACTTTTCCTCCCGCTTTTCATATTTTTTCTGCATCTGATGATAATATCCCAGATCAAATTGTCCCTGCTCTTCCAGTGCCAGACGGTTCGGCATTTTTTCTCCGAGTTTCCCCATAATTTCCATAATCTGCTTTTCGTAATATATTTTTGCACTCGGATTATCCCGTTCCAGCTTTTTGATATGGCTGTTTTTTAATTTGAACAATATCGGAAAAACAATTGCCGGTGTCGCACACGCAGAGTTAAAATACCGATCCCGGATTGTTGCTTTAATTCCCGGATTGGCGTCCATCTGAATTGCTTCCAACATAGCAAACAGCCTTCCTAAAACGTATGCCTCTTCCTTACATCCCTCATTTAGTCCCATATAATGTTCCCCCTTTTCCAAATGGTAGTTTTGAATCAAATAAGCCTTGAGGATCGCAGCTTTTTTCCAGGTAACGTTTCCCTGCTCCGCCCTGATGCGGATCATCGTGTCCGTATACAAACTTGCCGGATAACGGCTTCCTGCAAGGATTGCCTGCAGCACCATAGACGCCATATTCGAAATCGGATTTTTATCCTTTGCTTTCTGATTCACCGTTTCCGCAAGCATGTCTCGGATTCCAAGATAACTATTCTGTTCCCATACCGGTTTTACAATTTCAATCCGCTGATAATGTTCTGCAAGATGCTTCAAAATATTCCCAAAAGAATCTTCATAAAAGAAACGAACCGCTAAACGAGCAGCATTCGGTGCAAGTCCAAGGATATAAAACTTTTTATTTGGATTCAATTCAAACTGATCCAGATCGAGATATTTCTGTTTTTTTAATCCTGCAAAAACAGCTTTCAGCATCTCCTCATTATCCGGTTTGGGCTCCAGAAAAGAAGCAAAAAAATCCTGATATGCCTCTTCTCCACTTTCCGCCCAGAATACTACTCTTGTATCACCAAGCTGAAATCGGTATTCTTCCTGTCCCAGCAGGTAATTTAAAGCTGTCGTATAAGCAAACTCTGCATACTTTCCAACCGGCGCATTGTAGCTTTGTTCTTTTCCGTAAGATTCAAATGCCGGTGCATTAAAAGACACCAGTGCTGCGCCGCTCGACTGTGCCCCCGGAACCCCTTTAATGGATCTGTGAATTCTGGAAATCGGACCATAATTTCCGGTTACAAGACAAATGCCTGATGTTTCCTTCTCTGTCTCAGACTGACTTGTGTTCCACATTTTCTGTATTTCCGGATCGTCCTGTGCATAGAATTCATTCATTCCAAAAACAAGGTTCCCGCCGTCTGTAAGCCCTTCCCACTGTTCTTTTAACTCCGGACATTCCTGCGCACTTTCCGGGTTCCAGTTTTTAAAAAAATTGCGGACTGCCTGCGCCATTATACCATCTGTTCCTTCCAAAACAGAGAGGTGTTTTTCCTTTGCTGCCAGAAAACAGTCCATTATCCGCCCAGAAGTCCCTTCTGCATCAATTCCTAACAGATATTTTGAGTTATCACACAGAAAATTTGCCGCTATTCCGGAAGATCGGGTGACCATCTGCGGTACTTTCATCGTTTTGGGAATTAAAACCTTCTTTTTCCCAATTTCTTTTTCCTTCTTCAAGCAGATAATTTGTTTGATTCGTCCATCCGCATACAAATTGATTTCATAGGAAACCTTTGCCTGACACCACCCCGGCTGCGATACTTTCCCCTGCTCTGCCAGACTTTCATATTCCTTTACAAGCGCCTGTAAAATCACCGAATCACCTCACAGTCTCTCAGATCAAGAACACCGTTTCTCATCACCGCCCGAAAGAACATCGGCTGAATATCGTTCGGATCAGAGTAATCCATGTCGTAGAGCACAAAACCGAGATCCTTTTCCGGAACAACAGCATAACAGGATGTAGTTTCCTCTTCACACAATTCGAAATGCGCCGGGAATTCCCGGCATCCAAAATACGGCATGTGATAGCATTCTCCGCGCTTTAAACGACGCATCATAATATCCTTGAACTTACCGGGATTGTCTGTTTCATTTGCCTGTTCCGTCATTTCAAAATGTGCTTCAATAACATATTCCACATCACACAGCAATAAAGATGCCCGCTGTACAATTTCCTCTTTTGTGCTCAGATACAATTCCTTATCCGCTCCGTTATATGCCTGAAGCACATTGCTGGCAGAAATTTTGCTTTTCACTTCATTTCTCCGAACGCTGGTAAACCGGATTGGTTTGTTTACCTGAATTTTGTCGATCACCCATCGAAGCCCCGGATGCCAGTAAATCGCTTCCAGAATTCCTCTTGCAGCAGATGGCGTCATTACATCGTAAGAACACCGTTCCACTTTCATCTCTGGTCTTGAGAAGAGCGCATATGGTCCCCATACTCTGACTTTTACACCCATGCCCATTTTATCACCCCTTTTCATCTATAATATCGAACCATCCTGATAGCAGGCTGCCAGATAGTCTCTCGATTGATAGTAAAAATCCGTATTATAATCAGAAATGCTGGAATCTATCCAGGAATGATATACCTGCCAAAGCCCTTTCTCAATATCCTGATCAGAATAGGAATCTTCAATCAGCCGTTCATACACTTCTCCGATATCCCAATAATCCGGTACTGTATATCTGCATGCTCCCACATTATCAAAACTGCCCTTCGGAATATTGCATTCTTCAATCAATTCTTCTGCCACCTTTTCAATTGGTTCACAATGAAATACATCTGCATGTTCGTAAATCCGATGAATATGCTTTCTTCCCAGATAATCTGCTACTTTTTTCCGAGGCTGTTTCATTTTCCTTCCGATGTATTCGATCAAACTGCATGTATAAAATAAATCATTATTATTTTTTGTTCTCATACACGGCCTCGCTTCCTACAAATGTTAATGTATCCAGCGCTGAAATCGTATGAAAACTGATTTGATGCGTCGGATATTTAAACTTTGCCAGTTCCCAAAATGCGGCTCTCGAAATTTTGCCATCCAGATAGTTCTGGATATAATTGTAAATCGTATCATCTGCCATCGGTCCTTCCACAATATCATATTTGTGTGGAATTCCTCTACGACATGCCACAATAAAATCCAGCCATTCTTCCGTCATCTCTTCAAAATACAAACAATTCAAAGTACTGCTTGGTACATATTCATATTTATTGATGTACCCATCACCGTATCTGGTTGCCCAACGCTTCGCCTGCTCTGCATAAAGTGTGCAGTAAAATCCAAAATAGAAATCTTTTTGAAATCGTGCTTTTCGAATTTCGGGATATTCCACGATTTCTTTACTCCCATGATATAAAACCATCTCTGTTCCCCTTTTTATAAAAACTATCGTTTTTCTCACTGTCCTTTTCTTTATATTTCCACTATACTACGCTGTTTTATATAATGCAACAACATTTTTAATTAAGTGTGAGAAAATATATTGAAGTTTCTATAAAAAATATTTACACTGGATTATATGGAATAACTATTATATAATAAACATCGTCTTTTCCTGTCATCTAAATGACATGGAATTGGGGATTGAAAAAATATTTTTTCACACCATGTGAACCAAGCGATGCGGAACAGAAGTTGATTATTTCTCTTCTGTTCCGTATGCTTTTATCCTCTAACCTCCCGCCTACAGCACTTGCTAAAACAATTACCAGAACACTCCGATGCCTTCTTCAATATCCATTTTTAATCCCATTTCTTCTGTGTACAGTTCCTCCGAAACTAATTCATAGAAATCTTCTATATCACCGGACACCGGACGCAGCGCTCCCTGTCCGTTTAATTTTTCAAAATCCCTGTCATAAATATTGATACAATACTGTCCTGCCTGTCGCATCAAAGTGCGGGAATACCCCTGGTTTCGAATCTGTCCCAATAACTTCGCCGCTTCCTGCTCTCTTTTTACAAACACTGTTACGGTATTCTCTTCAATCAGATGAAACTTTTTAGCAGCTGACGCAAACTGATAATTCTGATTTTCGAAGCAGCGCATCACACCGTCCTTATCCATTTCATCCTGTTTTAATTGATACAACATCTGGAAATACTGATCTACTGTCGCAAGGTCTTCCGGCTGATATCCATCCAGTAAAAGCGCTTTGGACGTATCAATCTGCATCTGCTGACCGGGAACAAACTCTTTTCCTTCCATTCCGAAAATATATACCGGACTCTCCTCTATGGAACGATCTCCATTTCGATTTCCGCGTCCTGCCGCCTGAATCATAGAATCCATTCCCGCAAGCTGTCTATATACAGATCGAAAATCCAGATCCACTCCAGCTTCCACTAAACTCGTTGAAATTAAAATACACTTTTTACCATCTTCCAATCTTTTCCTAATCTGCTCTAACACCCGTTTCCGATGCTTTGGATACATTGTTGTCGACAGATGAAAGACTCCGTCCCCTTTGATCGCATTATAAACTCTCTGCGCTCGTTTCTTCGTATTGACAATACACAACGCCTGTGTTTCTTTTAAAAGTTTTTCCTCCAGCTCTTCTTCTGTCACCGTTCCGATATCTTCAAATCTCGTTCTCTTGAAAAAGCGAAATTGCTCTTCCATACATGGACAAAGCTCAACCGGCTCCCAATTTCTCTGGAAAAAATTCTGAAATGTTGGCTGCGTTGCTGTACAAAGCACAACAGATGAACTATATTGCGCTGCCAGTTCCTCTATAACCGCAAGACAAGGCTTCAGATGCTCCGGCGGTATCATCTGTGCTTCATCAAAAATGATCACACTGTTTGCAATATTATGAAGCTTCCGGCATTTTGAAGATTTCGATGCAAAGAGAGATTCAAAAAACTGTACATTGGTCGTAACAACCACCGGCTTGTCCCAGTTTTCCGAAGCAAGCTGCATCGGTCTGAGCTCTTCCGAACTGGTATAATCAATGTTGCAATGGCTTTCCAACACATTTTCCTCTCCCAGAATCTCCCGAAATACCTGCGCATTCTGTTCGATAATATTGGTATATGGAATGACATAAATAATCCGCTTCATCTGATGCGCTGCCGCATGCCGAAGTGCAAACGCCAGCGAGGCAATTGTTTTTCCTCCACCGGTCGGAACAGTCAGACGAAACATTCCCTTTTCCTGGGTTCCCATGTCCATACAATGCCGCAAAATCTCACTTCGTCTGCCGTTGATCGTATCGGTTTTTTTATTTTCCAGCCATCTTTTATTCTCAAGATATTTATCTAACTTTCTGTACAGTTCTTCTATTCTCGTGCCGGGATCTCGTTCTGTCTTTCCCTGCTTCATAAAAGCTTCCGTATCCAGAAAATCTGCGTCTACCAGACAGGAATAAATCATTCGCATAAAAAAACTTAACGAAAAATATGGGTTCGGCACAGCTTTTGGATCAATGGGCGCCGAATGAAGTAGCGGAACCTCAATCTCAGACTGATAAGCCTGATAATCTTCTATTTTTTTCTTTAGGCGGCCGCTCAACGTAGACTCTCCGCCATTGTCCGTATTACTTCCGCAATCTGGCAAGCCCGCATGATGCCCTGCAATGCAATAATTTAGAAACGAGTAGTATCCTCCTTTCGCCGCACAAAGTTGTGCTCCAGCCGTCGAATGGTCCACCTGAACATCTCCTTTTTGAAGTCTTCTCTGGAACCTGAGACTGTACTTTCCAATATCATGCAGCATACCACTGCAATATCCCCATTCATACTTTCCAAATTCTCCGGCAAACATTCCAGCAAGTCTTGCGACCCCCTCCGAATGCTCCAAAACACTCTGTTTTCGTTCCCCATCAATATGCGCAAAATAATCCATATGCCTCTCCCCCATTTTCTTCGACATTTTTCTGTTACGATCCTTTTTCTGACATGCTCCCGCGAAGGGAACGACTCTGAGGATTTGAAAGTTACTGTTGGCTTTTCACAATTTCAATCCATGCTCCCGCGAAGGGAGCGACCAATGGCTGCCCATACTTTTCGTACATAGCAAGATTTCAATCCACGCTCCCGCGAGGGGAGCGACGTGCTGCATGGATGAATTTAAAAACAAATTTGAATTTCAATCCACGCTCCCGCGAGGGGAGCGACGGCGCGTGTCCGCCGGGAAGAGCGCGAGAAACTATTTCAATCCACGCTCCCGCGAGGGGAGCGACCGTATACCACGGCGTAAAGACAAAAGACGGCTACATTTCAATCCACGCTCCCGCGAGGGGAGCGACTTGTTCACGATCAGACGTATTTTAATTACTTCATTTCAATCCACGCTCCCGCGAGGGGAGCGACGGGAACTGCTGACGAATGATAAGCTGTCCGAAGCAATTTCAATCCACGCTCCCGCGAGGGGAGCGACTTTGAGGAGGTTGCATCCGGAGAAAAGACATTTATTTCAATCCACGCTCCCGCGAGGGGAGCGACTCCGCGCCATGTGCAGCCTTCGCATTTATCGCAATATTTCAATCCACGCTCCCGCGAGGGGAGCGACTTTGAGGAGGTTGCATCCGGAGAAAAGACATTTATTTCAATCCACGCTCCCGCGAGGGGAGCGACGGGCGAACGGAATTGAAGAGTATATCGGGACGGCAATTTCAATCCACGCTCCCGCGAGGGGAGCGACGTTAAAGCCCCAGCTAATAGACTAATTGCTATTATATTTCAATCCACGCTCCCGCGAGGGGAGCGACGGTTTTCACCAGATTGTAAGCATTTCTCAAAGGCATTTCAATCCACGCTCCCGCGAGGGGAGCGACATTGTACAGGCTCTTGCCTATGCGTTCCATATGGACATTTCAATCCACGCTCCCGCGAGGGGAGCGACCAGTTAGCGAGTACACAGCCGTGACTATTACCGGAATTTCAATCCACGCTCCCGCGAGGGGAGCGACAAAGATGGTACATCATCAATAACGACTGTCATGATTTCAATCCACGCTCCCGCGAGGGGAGCGACGATAATTCCCTGTCTGTAAACATAGACAGAGCGATCATTTCAATCCACGCTCCCGCGAGGGGAGCGACAAAGATAGGTGGTGGGAATACATCTATACACATATTTCAATCCACGCTCCCGCGAGGGGAGCGACGGTATGGTGCGGTCTCTTAAAAAAAGATATGCGATATTTCAATCCACGCTCCCGCGAGGGGAGCGACGATCAGATGTGCCCCTCTGTCTTCTGTTACGTCCAATTTCAATCCACGCTCCCGCGAGGGGAGCGACTGTAGATGTTGGGGATTATGTAATCGCACATGAGATTTCAATCCACGCTCCCGCGAGGGGAGCGACCTAAAATGCTATATAACACAAACAATTTTTTCAACATTTCAATCCACGCTCCCGCGAGGGGAGCGACTATACCGTCAAAGTACCAGTTGTTATACTGGGCATTTCAATCCACGCTCCCGCGAGGGGAGCGACCGTGTCTGGCATTTCGCTAAGACTCCCATCCAACACATTTCAATCCACGCTCCCGCGAGGGGAGCGACAAGGAATTGCTTGTGTAAAGAAAGGAGGAAAAAAATTTCAATCCACGCTCCCGCGAGGGGAGCGACTTCGTTGATCGCGTGATTGATTCCATGTACACCGGATTTCAATCCACGCTCCCGCGAGGGGAGCGACGTTGTCATAACCGTGGTCTTTGATTGCTTCAATCATTTCAATCCACGCTCCCGCGAGGGGAGCGACGTTGCGCCCAGATCCAGCATGGACTTTGCAACCGATTTCAATCCACGCTCCCGCGAGGGGAGCGACTGAGCCGGAAACTATTTATGAGTGGCTAGGGATTATTTCAATCCACGCTCCCGCGAGGGGAGCGACAGTTCCTCTATCAGCTTCAGGCGGGCGTGACAAAATTTCAATCCACGCTCCCGCGAGGGGAGCGACACGGGTTGCACAAAACATTGCAGAAAAAGCAGAATTTCAATCCACGCTCCCGCGAGGGGAGCGACCGGAGGTAATGGCAGAGAGCGGCGGCGGATTTAATTTCAATCCACGCTCCCGCGAGGGGAGCGACCTCACATCATCTTTCGTAATTTTTCGATATACCGCATTTCAATCCACGCTCCCGCGAGGGGAGCGACTGCATTTATTGACATTTTTTCGTTTACAGTACGGCTCTATTTTATTTCATCTCACCAATAAATATAGCCCCTGTTTTTAAAAAACTAAATTAATAAATGTTATTTCATAATTTTCCAGGTGCGAATCTCCATAAGAATTCATATGCACTTCCTGTTCGCACCAGTTTTTAGAGAAGTAAGACCTGATCGGCAGCAATTCCTTTTTTGCCCCGTTATTCCCCGTCTTCGTCTCATATTTATTATTCCGATGAAATGTTTTATTCCAGACAATAGAATGTTCGCATAACATACACTCTGTTGCTTATTTCTATCTATCCAGCACGATCACCGGTGCAGACAAAATACCGACCTTCTGCAGCACATATTCCTCCGACCAGCCATCATCCTGTGTGCGCCAGCTGCCGGGATTCAGGAATCTGTCATCCTCTCCAACCATATGGACTGCGCCAAAGGTATTGACGCGGTTTCCAAACAGCACCAGTTCGATCGAATCAGCCTGTCCAACTTCCAGATCATAGGGTGCAAATGTCGTTTCACCCAACCGTTTTCCATCCTTTTCAACTGCAACGAGTGCGCCACGATAATGAGGAATATGTACAACAGCGCCATTTGCTCCGATCGATACCGGCAGATGATAGGTAATATTCCCACCATAAAAAGGAAGTCCCTGGGGTACGATATTCCCAAAGCTTAACGCTCTGACAGGTGCTGTCACAACACCGACTCTGCCTTCGATACGCACGCCAAAATCACCGAGGAGATAACACCATTCGAGACCGATTCTGTGCGTGAAAGGAACTGTCGCTTCCACTATATTTGTGCCTTTCTGAAGTGTGCCGATTTCGATCGTCCCGATGCAGTGGTCCGTATACCAGCCGGACACCTTTTCGTTCACTGTTTTCCCATTCAGTTTTACAGATGCATGCTCCGCTTCCTCCAGTGCCAAACGTACCGGTACTTCCACTTCACTCTCTACCGTAAAGCGAAGGGTCGCAAAATGTTCCGTCTTTTCCTCCGGCAATACCCATGGCTGGGCAACTTCTCCGCCGCGCGCCGGGAAACCGAGCTGACTGCGCAGGACATTGTCTGCCCGCAGCAGCTCCTGCGCAGGCTGATATGCTCCGCCGTCCATACAAAATTCCGCACGATCCAAAAGAAGAACGTTCGGCTCACTTAAAGTAACAGCAACACGATTCGGAAGGGCTTTCGGCGCTGCGCCGGACGCAAGGAGCTGTTCCCGGAGGGCTGCAGCTAAAGCAGAATCGCCGCATGCCGCGCAGCTTTCTGCCGTGCCGGATGCGCCAGATACCGCCTGCATCGCGCCAGGCACGCCAGCTGCTTGTGTTGCATCGTTCTCATCAGCCGCCTGCACGCTGCCGCTCGTCTCGCCCACCGGCATCAGCTTTAACAGCAAGCTGCTCTGGTTATAAAAGATATGATTTACAACCGTCTGCGCCCCTCTTTTTGCCGTCTTCACATCCCGGATTCTTCCGGTCATGGTATCGTATTCTTTCACCGTGAACCTGCCGTTTAACACGATGTTCACAGGATCCTTTTTCACAAAATCCGGATTTCCTGCAGGCTCTCCCACTGCAATAAACAGCCAGCTGCAGTCCTGATCTATGCGCAGCTGATAGATGTAATGGTTTGTCAGGCTTCCCATCTCATTTTCCAGGCGCAGTGTGCGATACGGCTCAACCGCTTCCAAAAGCGCCGCTTTTTCAAAGACGATCTGGCTGGACAGTGCTGCAAGCTCTGCTCCATCGTTACTGGGCACTGCATCGGTCATAGTCGGTGCTTCTCCCATCAGGATCAGCTTACCGCCCGCTCTTGCAAAGGTTTTCAAACGTTTTATTGTCGTACTGCGCAGCGTTTCACAGCCGGGAATGATAACAGCATCATAGGACATTGCACCGACCTTCAGCGGGTTTCCTGCTTCCGTACATAAATCAGGCAGAAGCGATTCATCCAGAAAGTCAAAGTCACAGCTGCCAAACAACAGCCAGCGGGTCACATTCTGGAACCGTTCCTCCATCTGCTCCCGGATCGATCCGGTCTGGGACTCCGGTCCCCAGTGAAGCCAGTAGCTTTCGATTGGATGGATGACGCCGACACGCACAGCTGCCTTCCCACGTGTCATTGCTGTATTTACTCTTGCAAAATGATCTTCAACTGTTTTATATTCCTTACACCACGGCGACTGATAATTGATGCTCGCCGGATAATCCCGCTTTGCCTCCCCCTTCATAGAAACCCAGGACAGATGCGGCACACGCAGTGTAATGCCCAGCGCCGCCTGCCAGTCTCCCTGCAGCTTATGGCGTCTGAAATCAAAGCTCCAGCTCGTTACACCATAAAGCTCGCTCATTACGCCTTCACGCCCAAACTGATGAGATGCAGACTGTGCCTGCTTTGCCGTCGTGTATTCATGGCTGTCACACAGCATGTCGATACCGGGCAGTTCAAAGCTTCTGTACGCACGCATCGCCTCGCCCAGTGCTGCAGTCTGACTGCGCAGTGTGGGCTCTTCCATCATATGTCCGGTCAGCGCGATATTGTGCTTTTTGCACCATGCTCCCACATTGTCTGCAAACGCGCGGGTAAAACGCTCCGTCACATGATCATGATAATGATACCGGATCGTGGAAACGCTTCTGTCTGCTTTTTCCCAAATCAGCTCAGGGAGCTTTTCCAGAATATCCTCCTGATACATTTCCTGATAGGTCTGAGCAAAATCCTCTGTCCAGGGCAGGATCACATCCCGTTTTTCCTGCGGAAACTGCAAAAGTGTTTTATGAGAGAACTGCGGCTCATCCGTAAAGATCGTCGGCACAGTTTTTCCAAACTCGTCCCCGATCTCCTTTGCATAAGCCTCGTGGGTGATTTCCAGGAAACGATCCATTGCCGCTTTGTCCAGCGTATTTACATAGGTCTGATGGTTGTACCAGGTGCTCGGCAGCGGGCGTTCCAGATAAGCGTACCAGCAGGTTCCCTGGGGCTGCATCCCTTCCTCCAGTTTTTTACCGGAAACCAGATAACCCTTTTCGTCCAGAACGACATCATAAACCTCAAGCAGCCTGCCGTTTAAGGTTCTTGCTGCCCTCGCGCTGGAATCTGTCTGCATCTGTGCCTCTTCCCCTGCTTCATAAGGCTTGTTTGTAAACAGAAGATACTGCGCACGGTATTTTTCCTCCTTCGTCACAAGACCTCCCGCAAATCCGGATGGCCAACGATCCTCATCATACAAATAAACCTGTAGGTTTTCCTGCTTTGCTTTTGCCAGGCAGCCCTTGATCCGATCCATAAATTCCTCGCTTAAATACGGTGTTTCCAGACCGGTACGCGGATGCAGATGTGCACCGCCAAAGCCCATCGACTTTAAGACCTCCATCTGTCTGTCGAGTTCTTTTTGATCCAGCATCGTATTCCACGCCCAAAAGGGAGCTCCCCTATACTCCGCTGTGGGCTGCTTAAACAAGCTGTCTTCCAGTTTCTCTGCCTGATTCTTTTTGTACAGCATTTAACCGCTCCTCCTCTTATGTTTTCCCCTTTATCTCTTATTTCTGCTGCATTTTTCTGATCGCTTCCAAAATGGCAGCATACGCTGCTTCCGGACTGCCGCAGGATGAAACTGCGCATTCCATTGGACATAATCCGGTATTTTGACGATTTCGGATGTTCTCTGTCAGTTCGTCTGCTTCTGCAGGTATGTTGTATTCCGTCAAAAGCTCTTTCGCACCCCTGCTCATCACAGGTGCATACACCCCGGCTGCTCCAAGCTTCACATATAAAAATGCTGCCGCGCGTCCGACGATTTTATCCGCCGCGTAAAATCCGTTCAAATCCTTCCCCTCCCGGATGCGTGTCAGCAGCGGACGCAGACCTGCTTCCTTACTCGTCAAAAGCTCGTTGTCCCTGTACCAGACACAGGTATAATTTCCCTGTGCAAAAGTTTCCTTTGCTTTCTTCATTGCCTGATTCATCTCTGCTGTTCCTCCCCTGCCTCTTTGCTCAAGAGGCATACCATTTCTATATGTGCGTCATTGTCCAAACTCAAGCTCATATCTTCCGCAATGATTGGAGCTTGAGCTGGTTTTCCATATCCTCGATTTTATCATACATCTTGTAAAGCCGGTCATCAAGGTCTGCTTAGCATTTCATGTAGTGCTTATCATCCGGGTCGAGGGAATCAATCTCCTCCATCAGTCGTGCCTTTACGGAATTACTCTGTCGAAGCTGCTTTTCATGCGCCGCGATCTCCTGCTCAATGGCAGAGATATCCACCTTCATGCTGATCTTTTCCTGCATCATGGCGGCGAACTTCGGATTGCTTACCAGCTTTACGATAACCTCTACAACAATGCTGTCCGGCAGCTCTTCATTTTTTCTCAGGGTGTTGCGGTAAAGCGCACTGGTGTACTGGGTACCACGATCGTAGTGAAGCACTGCACCTCGAATAAGCGTTACAGCGGCTTTTGAAAAATCTGTATTGATTTTTCTGCACGAGGTGCTATAATCGGTATATACCGAAAACAGAAGGAGGAAAGCGCCCATGCCAAGACCGCCACGGTGCCGCCGTATTTGTGGCGCACCACAAGTTGATACCTTCTGCCCCAACGGGTGTGAAGATACCGAGCCGATCCTGTTGACGCTGGACGAATACGAGGTTATTCGGTTGGTTGACTTGGAGCAGCAAACCCACGAGCAATGTGCCGCACAAATGGATATTTCCCGCTCTACCGTGCAGGAGATTTACGA
>ULRJ01039809.1_pt1 | contig 29068 bp, 23 predicted proteins | sample 1955321 | NCBI WGS metagenome assembly ULRJ01 (sample SAMEA4835679, study PRJEB28245) | human gut metagenome | biome: gut microbiome; material: fecal sample | place: Denmark | collected 2008 | reverse complement strand
TTACACGGCTTGTGCAGTTTATATATCAAACCGATACTAGCACAAATGTTTGTCCTAGTATTCATGTATTTAATTCCATTGGTGTTTTTATGGCAATTGCAGAAAATAAAAAGCTTCGTAAGAATAAATGGATTTTAGCAGGAAGTGGTATTTTGACAGTTTTAATTTGTCTATCTACTGTTTTTTTAAAACAACATTCCTGTGTAGATGGGTTCTGCGGAATAGGGCTTGCAGTTATTCTTTATACGATTGTTTATCGCATGAATTGGGATAAATTATTTGCATCCCTCAATGAAATGAAAAAAGATGAATCAAAAGCGAAACTAAAAAAAGAAAAAGCGAATTTCTGGCGTTAAAAAATAGCTGTATGCAAGTATGCATACAGCTATTTTTTAATTAAATCCAAATATCTTTCTTGATATATGATACCCCAAAACAATAATTTTTCTTCCTGCTCTGGATTTCATCTTCATACTCCATCCTAAAATGTATCGATTCATTTCCTTATACAATCGAGGATTTTTCTTTTTTAGGTGCATCCAAAGCTCATCTTTCTTTGCAAGGCTATCCTCTGTATTCAATTTAACTAAGAATACAGAACTTACTGTCATCATCATAACCAGATATTTTACCATATATTTTCTAAGTTGCTTACAGGTAATCTTATTTAAGTCATGACTGTCAATCATAAACTTTGTAACTGCAATCTGCTGATCAATTCTGCCCATCATAACCTGTTCGTTGACAGACTGATCTTCTCTACCGATATAATAACGGTAAAAATCTACATCTAAATAATACAGCTTTTCTACAAATGGTAATGGCTGATATACAAATATATTGTCTACATAGAAAGTATGCTTTGGTAATTCCAGCTTACATTCCCGCAATAGTTTTGTACGATAAATAACCGAATGCATTAATATATTTTGGCTGGAGCGGAAATGACCAATCTCTGACCATCCAAATATGCGATCCTTGGGAAGGCAACTATGATAGTCAATTACCTTGCTTTTTCCCAACGCAACCTTTTCATATACATAGTTACAAATAAGCATGTCAACCTTCTGTTGATTTTCAATAAACTGTCTTAATTGTTCCAATACCTTATACAAAGCTTCTTCATCTACCCAGTCATCACTGTCTACAACTTTGTAATATATACCTGTGGCATTTCTGATTCCCGCATTTACGGCTTCCCCATGTCCACCATTTTCCTGATCTACAACTTTAATCATTGTAGGAAATTTCTTTTCATATTCTCTGGCGATTTTTAGGGTATCGTCTTTGGAACCATCGTTTACAATAATAATTTCTATATCTTCACCGCCTGGAATTAGCGATTCAATAGCCTTGCTCATATATTCCGCTGAATTATAACAGGGAATTGCTACACTTAATACTTTCATCTTTTTTTGTTACAGTTTTTAAAGACTGCAACTTCTCCTTTCTTTAATACCAGTTTACTCCGTCTTTGGTTACCTTTGCAATAATCAACTTTTCGGATTCTGGTTTTTCTTTTTTTATATAGTAAGCATCCCGCAATATTTGTTCTGCTTCCTTTACTGTATCATATTTTTCTGTATATAGCCTTGCGACTACATCGCCTACTTGTACATAATCTCCCATTTTCTTTTTTAGAGAAATGCCTGCTGCAAAATCAATGGTACTTTCCTTCGTTTCACGCCCAGCCCCAAGCACCATAGATGCAATTCCTAATTGTTGTGCATCTGTATGGGCTACATAGCCACTATGCTGTGCAACCACATCATAATAATAGGCTGCCTTCGGGAACTTTTCAGGATGTTCAATCAGGGAAACATCACCCTGCTGTGCCTTTACCATGGCACATAATTTCTTTAATGCAGCTCCGTCTTCTACTGCCTTTCGTGCCATTTTTTCACACTCTTGAATAGAAATCTGCTCCGTATGCTCATTTTTTGCAAGAAATAGCATATTAGATGCCAGCGCAATACATACCTCCAATAAATCTCCTTTTCGTTTTCCCTGAAGCATTTCGATTACCTCGATTACTTCTAAAGAATTTCCAATATATTCTCCTAAAGGCGTGTCCATATTGGTAATCAATGCTACTGTTGGTCTGTTTGCATGTTCCCCAATCGCAACCATCTTTTGCGCTAATGTTACGGCATCTTCTTTGTTTTTCATAAATGCACCGCTGCCACAGGTTACATCTAATAAGATTTTATCACTTCCTGCTGCTAGCTTTTTACTCATAACAGACGCAGCGATTAACGGTATACTATCTACGGTATCCGTAACATCTCTAAGGGCATACAATTTCTTATCGGCAGGTGCCAGATTTACGGACTGTCCAACCACACTTAGCCCAATTTCATTTACAATCTGAAAAAAACGTTCGTTGGGAATCTCTGTTTGAAATCCCTTGATGGATTCTAATTTGTCAATGGTGCCACCAGTATGTCCTAATCCTCGTCCTGACATCTTTGCCACTTTTCCTCCACAGGCTGCCACAATCGGTGCAATCGCCAGTGTTGTCTTATCTCCCACACCGCCAGTGCTATGCTTGTCCACTTTTACTCCATCTATTCCAGACAAATCTATCATATCACCAGAGTGTGCCATAGCCAATGTCAAATTTCCCAATTCTTTGTCTGTCATTCCCTTGAAATAAACAGCCATAAGCCAAGCTGACATCTGATAATCTGGAATTTCATCTGCAACATACTGCTGAATCATCTCCTTTATTTCAGTTTCTGTCATCTCCTGCCCTCTTTTTTTCTTTTCAATCAGGTCAAACATTCTCATATGAATCCCTCCTGTCTTTTCAAATTTGTAACAAGGCTTATATTCACTTTTATAGATTATTCGGTCCAAAGCCCTCTGGAAGCAGTTCTTTCAAAGTATATGTTTTATATTCATTTACAGATTTTGCAACGATAATTTTAAAGGTTTCTGGGACGCAAAATTCCATCATTACCTGTCTGCAAACTCCACACGGTGTTGCAAATCCTGCTACCCGCATTCCTTCTTCATACCCTCCTGCAATTGCAATCTGTTTAAATTTTCTATGTCCTTCACTGACTGCTTTAAAAAAGGCGGTACGTTCTGCACAATTGCAAGGTGTGTATGCAGCATTTTCAATGTTACATCCTCCATATACAATTCCATCTTCTGTCTCCAATGCTGCACCTACCCGAAACTTAGAGTAAGGTACATATGCCATAGAGCGATTCTCCAATGCTATTTTTACCAGCTCTCTCTCTTCCATATCAAACCTTCCCCTTTCTATTTACCTACTTATCTACTCACATTTAACAGATTTTAAAGACTCCCTTTAATCGTCCGTAAACAAAGTAGACAAGTCCACAAAAGAGCCTAAGATATTTTCTCAAGCTCCTTTCCATTTCATACTAATTTCGGTTATGTTCCAAATTGGCAAATTTTGTATATTGCGACAACCATGCAAGTTTTACGGTTCCCGTAGGACCACTTCTTTGTTTTGCAATGATGATTTCTGAAATACCTGCTTCATCTGAGTCAGCATGATAGTAATCGTCTCTGTAGATAAACATAACCATATCCGCATCCTGCTCGATTGCTCCTGATTCTCGCAAATCAGATAGCATTGGACGTTTATCCGGTCTTTGCTCTACCGCACGGCTAAGCTGGGATAAAGCAATAATTGGAACATTTAACTCTCTTGCTAACGCTTTTAAGGAACGAGAAATTTCTGAAATTTCCTGTTGTCTTGATTCACTACGTCCATTTCCACTCATAAGCTGCAAGTAGTCAATAATAATGAGTCCTAAGTCATGTTCTAACTTGTATTTTCTACATTTAGAACGCAGCTCTGAAATAGTGATTCCTGGTGTATCATCTAATATTAACTTGGAATTTCCGATTTCAGTAGCACTCTTTACCAGTTTTACCCAATCATCATCATCCAATTCGCCAGTACGCATTGCCTGTGAATCAACCTTTGAATTCATTGATAACATACGCTTTGCCAACTGTGTTGTTGACATTTCCAAGCTAAAGATTGCCGTAGCTATGTCTTCTTTTAAAACAACATGCTCCGCAATATTCAAAACAAACGCTGTCTTTCCCATGGCTGGTCTGGCTGCCACCAAAATCAAATCCGAAGAATGAAACCCAGCCGTTTTGTAATCTAAATCGTAAAATCCACTGGATATACCTGTTACACGTCCTGAAGTCTTGGCTGCCTGCTCTATACTTTCCACTGTCTCTATGACAATATCTTTAATACTTACATAATCTCCACCAGATGTATTACGCAACACCTCAAATATCTGTTTTTCGGTATCTGCCATAATATCTTCTACAGGTTCTTTTCCAAGATAACAAGCATTTGTGATTCCCTCTGTTGTTTTAATTAAACGACGCAGTAAGGACTTGTCGCGGACAATATTTGCGTAATGTTTGACATTTGCTGAGTTGGGAACTGCATCAAACAATTCCCGTATAAATTCAACACTACTAAGTTCCGGTGGCAAATCCTTTTCTTTCAGCTTATCCTGAAGTGTAACCAAATCTACAGGTCTTCCATCATTATGTAACTCTACCATAGCCTCAAATAAACTTCCGTACTGAGATTGATAAAAATCTGCCACTGTTAAAATTTCTGATGCAGTTGTAATGGCATCCTTATCTAACAACATAGAACTGATTACAGCTCTCTCTGCCTCCGCACTAAAAGGCATACTACGTTTTATAAGTGCTTCATCCATTACTTTACCTCATTTCTAATACTTACCCTTAGTTCTTGAAAAATTAAGACTCTAAATACTTGTCTATTTCTCACTGACATGTACTTTAATTTCTGCTGTTACTTTCTGATGTAAACGAATTGGAACATTGTAGGTTCCTAATGATCTAATTGGCTCTGGAAGGTGCATTTTTTTCTTATCCAACTCATATCCAAACTGCTTTTTAGCAGCCTCTGCAATCTCCTTTGGAGATACAGAACCAAAGCTTCTTCCATCTTTTCCAGTCTTTAATGTAACTTCAACCGTCTTATCTTCTAATTCTTTTGCAAATGCCTGTGCCTGCTCATATACTTCCTGTGCAATTTTTTCATCGTTGGCATTTTTTAATTTTAAATCGTTCAATGCCTTTGGTGTTGCTTCCACACCCAATTTCTTTTTCAACAGACAGTTTCTTGCGTATCCATCATTTACTTCTACTACTTCCCCTTTTTTTCCAAGGGATTTTACATCATCTAATAAAATTACTTTCATTCTTACACATCTCCATCTTCTATCATTTTTCTAAGTGCATCGCGCACCATTTGTTTAGCTGTATCCATATCTACATCTTTCAACTGAGCACCGGCTACACTCATATGACCGCCTCCGCCCAATCGTTCCATCACCAGTTGCACATTTAATTCATCAATCGAACGTGCACTGATATAAATTTTATTATTATACGCAGTAAGTACAAAGGATGCTTTCACATCACTTATATTTAACAATTCATTGGCAACCTGCGCTCCTAATACAGTAGGACTGTCTGCTCCATCTGCCTTACACTCTGTTATTGCATAGTGTTCCATAAATATCTCCATATCATGTACCGCAGCCGCACGAAGTTTATATTCTAATTTATTGCTTCTGAATATTTTTCGTACTCTTGTAATATCTGCCCCACAACGACGGAGAAATGCTGCTGCCTCAAAGGTTCGCACACCAGTCTTCGTAAGGAAATTGTTAGAATCAATAACAATACCAGAATACATAGCATCCGCCTCTACCTGACGCAACTTCAAATTATCGTCCACATACTGCAAAATTTCTGCAACCATCTCACATGCAGAGGATGCATATGGTTCTATATACGATAAGACGGCATTTTCAATTCCATCTCCTACCTGCCTATGATGATCTAATACTACAATGGTCTTTGTACACTCTAATAATTCTGGGCACTCGGTATAACTTGCACGATTCACATCCACAATCACTAGGATTGTATTTGGATTTACAACTTCCAATGCTTGTTCACTGTTTAAAAACATATCTTCTTCGTATTCTGCATCTGTTAAAAAACGATGTATCATCGGACGCACAGAAGTAGTAATTTCGTTAATTACAATATTTGCTTTTTTACCTAATGTCCTTGCAATACGGTAAATACCAATAGACGAACCAAACGAATCCGCATCTCCAATGGAATGCCCCATAATCAACACCTGATCTTTTGCTTCCATCAATTCTCGTAAAGCATGTGCTTTTACACGCGCCTTTACACGGGTTTTCTTCTCCATCTGTACGGTTTTACCGCCATAATAAGCAATCTTGTCGCTGGTTTTAATAACAGCCTGGTCACCACCACGCCCTAATGCTAAATCAATCGCAACTCTGGCATATTCATAACTTTTTTGGTAACTTTCGTTATTAATACCAAGTCCCACACTAATCGTAGCTGCCATCTCATTTCCAATATTAATGGCACGAACTTCTTCTAGTAAGGAAAATTTGCTTGCTTCTAATTGTGGCAAATATTTGTGTTTGAACATAAACACATATTTATCCTTCTCCAATTTTTTCACAATTGCATCCATGCCCGCCATATATTTATTTATCTTACGGTCAATTAACGCTAATAATAAAGATGAACGTACTTCTTCCACATCTGCAAGAACTTCTTCAAAATTGTCGATATACAGCAAACCGACAATCATCCTGCTTTCATCAATTTCTTTGAGATACTCTTTGACCTCTGTTTCATCCTGCATATACATCGTAATGAGGGTATTGGAATCTTCTAATTGATTCTCGTCAAATAGTTCTTCTTGTTCCTCTGTATCAAAACTATCTATATTTATTCTTCGCAAAACAACTTTAAAGTCTTTTTCTTTCCATCGGATATGCACTTCTGTATCTAACATATCCTTTGGAAGCGTATCCTGTGTAATTTCAGGAATCAATGTTGCAATATTTTTCAGGCAAAATCTACTTTCATCCGCTAATGTGCAAAATTCATCATTTCCCCACATAATGCAACCTTCTGCATCCAAAATTACATAGGGCAACGTCAATTCCTTAATCAGATGACGCTGCACCTGTGAATAGTCACTTGCATAGGACACCAGTCCCGCTGTTATAGCAGAGTTTCTGGAAAAGAATAAACTTAACGCAATCAATATATATCCAACCAGAAAAATCGTCATGACTGCACCTGCCTGTCGGCCTATGCAGTACATGAAGATATTCATTACAAGCAGTAATAAAGATAAATATAATGGCCAGCTTAAATATTTTTCTAATCTCTTATCCAGCTTTCTCTTTTTCATATCAAGCTTTTTCTTTTTCATATTTAACCATACCTTTCATACCTGTGTAGATTATATCATTTTTCTCACTCATCGTAAAGATGTGCCACCATTTCCAATGAACTATCGTTTCATTTTGCTTGTTTGGCAATCATACAATCTGACACAAGTATTTTTCTATCGGCCTAACACAATAGCACTAAGTGGGTCCACGGTAATAACACTGCCCTTCTTTTCTTCTATTGCTTTTGTACCTGCGTTCGTTCCATTTATATATACCTTCCAACAACCTTCTGGTATCTTTACCTGTTGTGAAGTACGATTTGCATTATAAATTACACATACCTCATCCAAAGAATCTTCTAAGCCCTTTCCATCAATTACATAACCTACCATATTTTTAGGCATATCCATAAATTGTAATCTTTTTTCTATTTCGCTTGGTTCTACCATGCGAAGCATAGAATGTTCTTTACGAAATGCAATTAATCCCTTATAATACGCAACCACATCTGCATATTCACGCTTTCGATTCCATTTCAGACTATTGATTTCATCTGGTGCATTGTAACTATTACTTGTAAACTTCTTCCCTGGTTCTGTTCCAGGCTTTGTTCGAAGCATTTCTTCTCCCGCTTGTATAAATGGGATCCCCTGTGCTGTAAATACAATCGCTGCTGCCAGACAATTCATCTGCTTTCTTGTCTGTTCATCCTCTTCTGGATTTGTCAGTGCTAATTTATCCCATAAAGTTAAGTCATCATGTGCAGAAATATAATTAATACTTTGCGCTGCGGTCTTTGCCCAATCCTTTTCCTTTCCTTTCAATGCCTGTCTATGATGGGTCGAACCTACCACAGCAAATTTTAATTCTTCCTCCATATTTGCTTTGCCATTAACAAAACCCTTTGCTTCCACCGCAAATACATGCCCTTTTACTGCATCACGTATGTTATCATTAAACATACCATAATCTGGCACTTTCTTTGCATTTACTTTCATCGCCAAGCGTTCCGGCTCAAGCAGTGGTGCTTCCGCAGCCCATCCCTCGCCATACAAAATAATATCCGATTTGATTTTCTTTAATTCTTTTGCAATTTCATTCATCGTATCTACATCATGAATTCCCATTAAGTCAAATCGAAAGCCATCTATATGGTATTCTTTTGCCCAAAAGCATAGGGAATCTACCATAAATTTACGCATCATTTTATGTTCGGATGCAGTCTCATTTCCACAAGCAGAACCATTTGCAAAAGTGCCATCTTTACGCATACGATAATAATATCCTGGCAATGTCTTTTCAAAAACAGAATCTTCTGTGTGATAAGTATGATTATACACTACATCCATTACCACACCAATTCCATTATCATGGAGTTTTTTTACTAATTGTTTAAATTCTTTTACTCGCACCTCACCATGGTAAGGGTCTGAACTATATGAACCTTCCAAAACACTATAGTTGACCGGGTCATATCCCCAGTTAAATTGTTTTTTCTCTGGATGTTCCTCATCTACACTTCCAAAATCATGCAGTGGTAACAAATGAACATGGGTTACTCCCATCTCTTTAATATGATCTAAACCAGTAGCAAGTCCATCTGGGCTTTTTGTTCCTTCTTCTGCCAGACCTCCAAATAAATATTTATTTTTAATACCAGAAGTAGAATCCGCTGAAACATCACGTAAATGTAATTCGTATAAAACTGCATCTGTTTTTTCTTTTAAGGCTGGTCCATGATCCTGCTCCCAACCTGCTGGATTTGTTTCTGCAAAATCTAACACCATGGCACGTTTTCCATTTACTCCAGCAGCCTTTGCATATACATCAATTACTTCCTGTGAAGAGGTTTCACGGTCAATTGTATACGTGTAATACATTCCCTTTAAATCTTTTTGTACTACGGTATACCAAGTACCATTAACATCCATCATCATCGGAATCGTTTCAAGCAGGCAATCCCCATTTCCCTGCCCATATAAATTTAAAGTAACTTTTTTTGCAGTTGGAGACCACACACGAAATGTTGTTTCCTCCTTTTTATACACGCATCCTAAATCACTGCCATCGTAATAATATTTTTTATCCAGCATTTTCCAATTATTCATAATTTACCCTTTTATCCTTTCCTCATATCTGTATCATTTATGTCATGCATTTGGTTCTAACTTATTGAGAACCTGTTTTAAAACCACTGTATGATTGTTCGTATACAATTCCTCATAATACGCACAGGCAACTTTGCTTTTTGCATCTGCTTCTGTTAGAGAACTATTTTTTTGTTCCTGCTGCACCTGTTCTTCGTACTGTGTACTTTGTAAATACTGTTGCATTGGCACAGTAATATAAGTTTGCCATTGTTCCCCCATATTTGTCAGAAACGAGGTCAAATATGGCATATCACTATTCTCATTCTCATTTACATTTTCATATTCAGTTGCTAATAATTTATATTGCTCCTCTGTCATATAGTCAAAAACTTCTGCCAACACTTCCAGATAAGCATCATAATTTTTGCACTGTAATTCAGATGCTTCCTCATAATTTAGATGATTCTTATAGGAGGCAATTACAGCTTCTTTATATTCTGTTTTTGTTATCGTTGGTTTTAATGTTGTCGCAGGTGCTTTTGTTTTTAATAATTCTCCTTCTGCCGCAGTAGCGCTAGGATTTATTGTTACTTGCGGTGTTCTTGTAGATTTTATTAAATCAGGTGGTACTGTAGTAACCTTTGGTGTTGCAGTTGGTGTTGTAGTAGGTTTTACAGTTGGTCTTGGTGTTGCGGTTGGCATGGTCCAATTATAATCACTACTTGCAATCGGATACTTCTTCTTAAAGGCTGCTGTTGTATATCTAGAATCTAATGAATGGTCTTTCATCATTTTTTTACTTCCTATAAGGAAATAGTCATATACATACGGACGAATGGATAGATCCAAATCATCCCATGTAGTATCCACAAAATACCATTTGCTTCCTATCTTTACGATATTCCAAGCATGTAATACTCTGCTTCCATTACTATATCCATATCCAGTGACGAAACGACATGGTATTCCTGCCTCTGTACACATTTTATAAAAGATCAGAGCATAACCCTGACAAACCGTACTATGAGAACTACTTACCAAACCAGCATACGCTGTAAATTTTGTAAGACTGTTATCATAGGATACATTTTCTGCAATATAATTATGAATCAATCGCATTTTTTCTGCACGACTCTTTCCATTCAACTTCAATGTTGCCAATGCACTTTTGACTTTTGCATTTACCTTTTTTACTTGTGCTAAGCTTTCTCTATATTTAATGGTGAACTTAAATACCGATTTGTTGTTTGAGTAATATGGCACACGAAACCCATAGCTTGCTACTGTTCCATACAAGTAATCGAAGTCATTACTTGTATTTTTATTATCTTTTTGCCAAACAGGTTCAAACATTTTCTTAATGTCATTGTTAATATAGATTTTTCTATAACTCCCCTTAAATGTAATAGTAAAGTTAGTTTTTCTCGCATTCATATAACTATACATTTTATTGATGAATGCACTTCTTGTTTTTACCGTACAGCTATTTGCCATAACACTAATCCCATCTGTGCTAATATCTTTATCCTGTACTTTTTTTCCGATCTTTGCCATCGTTGCTTTCGGTGTCAGACTATTTTCTTGTTCTTCTGCCTGATAAATATCTATTGCATTTATCGTTTTTGAAACTGTATTATTGGATGCTGCCTTTCCTGGAAAAGCGGCCGTTTGTATTGTCAACGCAGTAATTAATACACCTGCAATGATTCTACTTACTCTTCTCATAGTTTTCTCCCTTCCTTTGCTAACAGAGTAGAATGGACAAGTCCATGTTATCTCCCCAAATTTCCTCATTTGTCAAGGATATTCGCAATCCACTTCGCTACTTGCTCATATAAAAGTGGCACTACGTGCCTTACGAGGTACGGGGCTTGAACCCCGCACCTCGTGCAAGAGTACCCACCTCCTAAAGGCAGTGGGTTTTCTTGTACTTTTATAAAAATTTCTGTTGTAAGAAACCTTTTTATTATGAAAAAGGACTTATCTATTATTATACCATGTTATGTAATGGTTTGCTAGAACAAAGTCAGTTTCCCGCGTAGCAGGCGATTTTATTTGTTTTTGAAAATTTCGTTTTGTGCTGCAAAATTTCTGAATATTATACAGGGCAATCCCTAACAAAAAAACCGTTGAAAATTCAACGGTTTTTTCATATACATAAATTATTTGAATGCTTTTAGCAGGGTTTCTACATTGCTAACGTTCATTGTATAAATAGCATCAGACCCATCCATATAAACATAGTATTCTCCAGAATCCTTATCTGTATTTCCAAAGTATACCTTAAAAGAACAATCCTTAATTTCACTGGTTGTTTTTTTATCATCATCCGTATCAGAAGTCTTTTGTTCTGTATAGTTTACAGTAAGTGTCAAGGTTGGATTTGTGAAGCCATATTTTTTCAAGTCCTTTGCAGTCTTTTTATAGGTAACACATTCCGTATTGGTTAATCCTATTACTGCCTGTACCAAATCACTGGCGCTATCCTTATTCATTGCTTTTCCGTTTGTTTTACTGGTTCCCTTCAACCATTCACAATCTGGAATTTCTGTTTCATTTTTCTTATGTGCTGCATCCGCTTTATCTTCAAAATACAGTGTTTTATTTCCCTTTTTCAAGATAAATTCATATATATCCTGATTTCCAAGCGATGGATATTCTTCCACCTTTGCTAAACCAAGCAAATCGTAATCACAAGCATTGTACATAGTAGAATCAACTAAATATACATTTTCATCTCCTGTTACCTGAAAATAGTATTTATTGACAGCCTCATTCAGTACTCCAAGCGTATATGTGGTTTCTTTTCCATCTTCAGTCGTAAAGGTAATTACCTTGCTTGGTTTATTTAACCCGAATAATTCTTTATCAATATCTTTTGATTCTATCTTTCTTGTTGATTTAATCTCAGACAATGCGCTTAACATAGCACTAACGGTATATTCATTAACCGGGCAATCTTTGTCTGTAGGGGAATACCACGTTTTTTTCTTCAAGTCTAATTCTATTTTTTCATTTTTCTTGCCCTGTGTATATACAATCTTATTAATCGTATCTTTGTCAACTTTAGTAACAGTAAAGCTTTCGTCGCTATCACTTTCTTCTTCATCTGCTGGCTGCAAGGATAATGCAACATACCCTCCAACCAACACAACAAGAACTACCAGCATACTGACAAGCTTTATCCATCTTTTTTTCTTCATAAAGATTATAGCTCCTCTCTTTACACTGTAGGAAACGCTATGTTCAAATTTCCTCAAATTATCTCTTTCTTCTACGAACAGTAATTACAATACCAGTTCCTAATACTACTGCTGGAACTACTAATAAGTACACAATTGCCCAAGATGTTACTTTACTACTTGTAATAGATAATGTATCTTCTGTACGATTCTTAGCTGCGATAGAAATACTATCTTTACAATCACACATCCATCCCAAAGAAGCAGTAAATAAAGAAACATTATATGGTGTTACTTGACTGTATATGCTGCTGTCTACAATTGCAGATGTACCAAATACTACTAATTTTGTCTTAATATTTTCTTCGTCTTCTTCACTATCTGTGTCAGTCGTATCAGAATCTCCTTTACTTTCTTTACTATCCGTAATCGCTACTGCTACATTAAATGGTCCTGTTGCATCATCATCCGTCTTTTCATAGGAACCATTTGAGCTTGAAGTAGTTGCATTTGTTTTTAAATAAGAGGAAGAAGAAGTGGTAAGTAAACTCTTCACACTCAAAGTATCACTAATATCATCTAATGTTTTAATACTTTGTGCAGATGGCATCAAACATCTATAATTTGTAGATGTCATATCTTCTGTAATTGTATGTGTTTCTGTTGTTGGCATAATATATGTTGGATTATTTGTTCCTCCGTATAAATAATTTCTATCACTTTCCAGAACAACACCTTTTTCAATCTTTACACCATATGCTTTTAATACTGCATCAAAGTTCTTTCGTTCTACATCATCCCCAAGATAATCTGCTACAATAATAACATTACCACCATTTTTCAGATACTTAAGAATAGCATCTCTCTCCAACTTACTAAAGTCTTTTTCTGGTGAAATAATCATAAGGCAATCTGCATCATCTGGTACTTTTCCCTCTGTCAAAAGGTTAAGACTCTCTATCGTAATATTGGCATTGGTGATTTGCTCCTTAATGGTATCATCCAATGAAACTTCTCCATTACCACCTAATTCATAAACCTTAGGAAGATTATCTGTTGTTACATAATCAATTGCATTTGCAATCAAACCTTCGCCATTAAATGTATAAATAGGATCTGCTCCATAGCTATAATCTGAATAATTTGACAAACTATACATATCATTTCCATCAATCAGCTTATAACGCTTATCACTTTCCACGATCAATACGGTACTATCTGTTGCATCATACTTGCTTCCGAAGTTTGGATACAATTCTGGATCTTTTTTTACAATTTTAATTCTTCCGCCTGCCTCATCTTTATAATTCTCAAGAAGCTTCGTCAATTCAGAATATGTATTTTCAGCAGTTGCACTTAACAAATAATAAATGGTTACATCCTCATCCATTTTGTGCAGCAATTTCTTTGATTCTTTTCCAATTGAATATAAGTTATTTCCCGTTACGTCAATCTCAGTATATTTTGTAGGAAGTTTTGACACAACTAAATTCACAACAATTACAAGTGCAATGGCAATAATAATCATTGCTGCACTAAAACTTCCGTTGCGAAAACGACTACCTCTGAAGGAAAAAATACTGTCATTTCCTCTTTGTTTCTTTTCTTTTTTTAATTTTGCCACGATTGTTTCCTCCTTCCTAACTCCATCTTCTCTTCTGTATTGATTGTACAGCTAGGTACAAGAACAATACAATAAAAGTGATGTAATATATAATCGACGCAATACTAAAGTTTCCATTTACAAAATCGTTAAATCTAGAATAGAAGGAAATTCCTCCTAACACTTTTTCCAATGCAGATTCAAATAATGTACTTTTTACTGTATATACAATCACAAGTGCAGCTTCTGCTACAATCCAGCATGCTCCTGCCACAATAATATTTTTCACAAATACAAAGATAAAGATTGCTACCACTGCCAATAAAACAGAAAAGCCAATTAAAGATGCTATTGCTGTTGCAGGCATCATACTTGCTATGGATGTCATCAATAAAATCACAATATTAAATGCAAATGATACTACTGCGGCAATAATCTGGTTTTCTGTCAAGGATGAAATAAACAATCCAAATGCCAGCATAACGCATCCTAACAACCAAAATGCAAAAATAGTAGAGTAACTTTTCAAGAACAATACATTACCAAACTGTTTCAACACTAATGGCATGGTACATATTACAACAATCGGAACGGTAAATACTGTGACAACCGCAAAAAACTTACCGATTACTACATCCCAAATACTGACTGGAGTAGAAAACAATAACTGGTCTGTTTTCTGTTTCTGTTCTTCTGCTAAAAGACGCATCGTAAGTATTGGTAATACTACAGTATACACAAAACTGATATTGCTGAGTGTATTTCCAATTGCAGCACTTCCACCGCTTAGATTTACTCCCCAAAAATATACTCCCACTACTAACAGGAAAAATGCAATCATTGCATATCCTAACATAGAAGTAAAATAGGATTTTAATTCTTTCTTATAGATTGCTTTCATTCTCTATTCCTCACTTTCTTCCTGTTTTTCTACATTATCTTCTGACACAATTGTTTCATTTTCCTGCTCATCCTCATGTGCCAAATACTTTTTATTTCCGTTTCCTTCTGTTACTTCAAGGAAGATATCCTCCAAACTCTTAACATAAGCTGACATATGAAGGATTGGTGTTTTTTGTGCCGCAAATGCTTTAAATAAGTCTACACGAATATCCTTTTCCTTCTGTGCATAAACAACAACCTCTGTTGTATCCTCCTCCACAGGATCTAGGTATTCTTTTCTATGTACATTTTTTACACCATTTAAAATATTCTCCACTGTAGCCTTTGGTGCTTTTATGCGAAGCGTTACCTCCTGTGTTCCCTGGGTCATCTCTGCCAATTCTTCAGGAGTACCTTCTGCTACAAGCTGTCCTTTATTGATAATCAATACATGATCACACACTGCACTAATTTCCTGCATAATATGAGAACTTAATATAATCGTGTGCTCCTTACTAAGTTCTTTAATTAAATCACGTATTTCAATAATCTGTTTTGGGTCTAATCCTACTGTAGGTTCATCTAATATGATAATTTCAGGAAAACCAATAATAGCCTGTGCAAGACCAACTCTTTGTTTATATCCTTTTGATAAATGTTTCATCAAACGGTGTTGCATCTCTACAATATTTGTCATCTGCATCGCTTTTTCAATCTGCTCTGCACGTTCTTTTCTAGGAACTTTTTTTAGTTCTGCTACAAATAGTAAATATTCCTTCACTGTCATATCCAAATACAATGGTGGAATTTCTGGTAAGTAACCAATACATTTTTTTGCCTCTTCTGGCTCTTCAAAAATGTTATGTCCATTAATGATTACTTCTCCATCCGTGGCAGACAGATAACCAATAATAATATTCATAGTAGTAGATTTACCAGCACCATTTGGTCCAAGAAAACCATATACCTGTCCATCTTTTACTGTAAAACTCAAATTGTCTACAGCCGTATGATTCCCATACTTTTTTACTAGGTTTCTTACTTCAATCAATGTTAAACCCTCCTACATTTTTGATTTCTATTCGATTTATTTTATCTTATAATTGTGTTTACTTTGTGAAAGCCAATCATAATATTTGCATATTTGTTAGGAACATATGGAGTGAATATACTTTTTCATACACTGAATAATGCAGGGTTATCTTCTAAACCCTGCATTTTATATATTACTTTTATATTTATATTATTTTAGGTATGTACCATCTTCTCCAATTTTTCCATTTGCACCATACTTTTCTGCCGTGCTATTCTGTAAGACATAAATTCTCATATTTCCAGCCTCAACTTTATCAGTTGTCAAACTTCCAGATGCTTTCACTGTCTTTCCTGTTATTAATTCTACATAAGTTCCACTTTCAATATTACTAAAAGTTGCCTGTCCTGATAAATTAACTAATACATAACTATCTTCACCATTCGCAGTATAACGTCTACGATAACTGATACCACTTCCAGATACGTCTGCAGTAGAATACTGTCCCTTACATAAAGCAGGTACTCTTCTGCGAATCATATTAAGACGTTGCATATGTTTTGCCAATGGTGCATTTAATGTTTCTGCCATCTTTCCAGTTCCGCCAGAATATACACCATAATCAGTTGAGCTTACACTTCCTTCCAAATAATCTCCAAAATAAGCACGACCCGTCTTATCCAACTGGTTATACCAATCATCCGTCTTAACACCTTTCATAAATTCTACCTCTGTTCCATAGAACACACACGGAATTCCACGAAAAGTAAAAATCAAGTTCAAATTTTCTGCCCATGCCTGTGTTCCACCATTATATCTTGTATACAAGGAACCACCTTCATTTGGACCATAATCATGTGAATCAACATACATAACATTCCATGTAGAATCATTAAAATATTTATCTTCCTCCAATGCTACACTAAATGCAGAAGCTGCACTTCCAAATTTATGATGCATATAAAAATCAATCATTCCCATCCCAGAAGATTCACTATAATCTGGTTCATGATATTTATTTCCGCTCAAAAATGCATTATCACTAGTTGGTTGATCTGCAACAGATGAATGATCTGTAAAATGCTTTTCTACCAAGTTCATATTATTTTTTGTAGCTTCCAATGTCTCATCTGTTTTCCATGCATATGCGTCATCTCCGTTTTTCCATGTGTAGAAGCAAACAGAGATACCAGGTAGATCTGCATTAAACACTTCGTTTCGAAGTACACATGCCTCTCCAAACATAAAGAAATTTTTTCCACCTGCTTTTTGGAATGCAGGTAAAAACTCTTTATTAAAAGATAATCTAGAAACATGTTTTACCGTATCAATACGAAATGCATCTACACCCATATTAATATAATTGCAATACGATTTTTTCAAATAGTTACATACTACAGGATTTTCTGTATTTAAATCTACACAGTGTGCACCCATTTGTCCTGTTTGTACCGTATAGCCTTCCCATTGACAATTCTTTTCATGATGAAAAATAAAATTAGGATCATTGGTATCACTCTTTAAATTTGCACAACGCTGCCCTTCATTTGTAGTTGTAGCATCTGTCATTCCAATGCTCCTTCCTAAATCCGTAATTGTCATAGCGGTATCAGATCTATCTAGTTTTGAAATATCATCCGTTCTTGTATAAGCAGGGAATAAATTTTCCTCTCCATAATCACTACAGTGATTTACTACAATATCTTGTATGATCTTAATTCCCTTTTTGTGTGCATCATTGATCAAATCCTGATAACCATAGTCACTGGATTCTAAGCGAACATCTACCTCTGCATGATTGATTGCATGATATCCATGATAATCGTAATCCGATGCATTTTTTACAACCGGTGTAATCCATACTGCCGAAAAACCAAGTGCCTTTATGTAATCTAATTTCTCTCCTAAACCTTTAAAATCACCTCGCCAAACTGGATTTTCATTGTGCGGATTATTTTTATTATCATCGGTTCCAGTATCTCTCCAACTTGCACAGTTATTACTACTGTCACCATCATAGAAACGTGATGTCATAATAAAATAAATGGTTTCATCACGAAAATCGGTACGATCCGTAGCTGTAGGTGTACTAGTTGGACGCGTAGAAGTAATTGGTGTTGCAGTTGGATCACTAGTGGAATCTGGACTTGTTTTGCTCCATTTTCCATCTTTATACCAATATTCACCTGCTTCTTTAATTGTAAAATCATCTGTCTGGTTAGAATCATTTGCAAATAAAAAATTAACTTTTGTCACATCTGCAAATGTATATGTATAATAACCATCTAAATCTTTCTTAATGTTTTCTCCAGGCCATTCTACTTCTAAATCGTTTGGCAATGCATTCCAATAATAAATTGTTTTTGCATCCAGATTACCAGCGTAGTGTACGGTAATACCTGTATCCGTTGCAAGCTGTTTTTCATCCTTTTGTATTTCCTGCTCTTTAGATTCTTTATAATCTTGTGGGGCTTCTTTAGACCATCCATCCTCAAAATCATACCAATATTCACCTGCTTCTCTGGTAAATTCCGTAGTTTCATATCCCACTTTAGGAATACTAAGTACAAGACTTGCCTTTGGAGCATTCGCTATTGTACAACTATACCAGCCATTTCCCTCATCTTTCATCGGAATTCCAGGATAAGTGGACTGCTTTCCTGTACTTGAAACCTTGTAACTCATATGAGGTTGCGCACCTGTCCAATGAAAATGTACCGTCACCGCATCCTTCGTTACTTTAGACATTTGTTTCCCTGTTGCTATTTTCTCTTTCGAAGCATCCAATGTAAATTGTGTTTCTGTTTTTTGTGTATTTTCTTTCACTACAGAATCAGTCAATTTAGCTCCCATCCATACGCAACCTGTTAAAGCCATCATACCAACCACTGCTGCTGCAATTTTTCCTGCTTTTTTCTTGTCCATTTACTTCAACTCCTTCTTCTTTAATTTCAATTATCTGTATATGCAACATATTTTATAGGGAAACAAGGCAACCTAACACCTTATTTCCCTATTTTACTCTACGCGTTTCATTTCATGCAGTATACGTTATTTTAAATATGCACCATCTTCTCCAATTTTTCCGCTTGGAGCTCCTGCTGTCTGCAAAACATATACTCGCATATTTCCTTTTCCTGAACACTTTGCATTTAAAGTGCCATTACACTCCACTTTATCACCAGTAACTACATCTACATAAGTTCCAGAAGGAACACCACTAAATGTTGCATCTCCCGAAATTGTTACACATACAAAGCTATCTACACCATCTGCTGTATAACGTCTTTTGTATGAAATTCCTCCATTACATCCTTCTGTAGAATACTGTCCTTTTCTAAGTGCAGGTACCGCTCTACGGATTAAATTTAATCTTTGAATATGTTTTGCAAGTGGGTAATTTAATGTCTCTGACATTGCTCCTGTAGCTCCACTATATACACCATAATCAGTTGTATTAACAGTTCCTTCTATATGATCTCCAAAATATGCACGACCGGATTTCTCATATGGCGTTCCACTACCTTCTCCACCATTACTTGACATCATCGGATCAATTAGACAACCCTTTTTAAATTCAATTTCACTTCCATAATAAATACATGGAATTCCTCTAAATGTAAATATCAAATTAAGATTTTCTGCCCAAGTATCTTGTGTTCCAGTAAAACGCTGATTTTCTGGAGACTGGTCTGGCGCGTAATCATGCGAATCAATATAAGTTACATTGTATGTAGAATCATTAAAATACTTATCTTCACTCAATCCTGCTCTAAATGCATCCCCTGCATTTCTGAATGCCCAATGCATGAAAAAGTCAATCTCATCCAAACCAGAAGACTTACTTCTATCTGGTGTATGATATTCATTTCCATTTAGAAATGCATTGTTACTTGTTGGCTGTATATCCACAGACAAATTGTCATTAAAATGCTTTTCTGCTGAAGCCTCATTCGTTGCAGTATCACCCCATGCATAATCTTTTGATTCTTTCCATGTATAAAAAGGAACAGAAATTCCAGGCATATTCGCATTCCAAACTTCCTGGCGTCGTACACAAGCCTCACCAAACATAAAGAAATCTTTTCCCCCCGCTTCCTTGAAAAATGGAAGAAATTCTTTATTAAAAGTTAATCGTGAAATATGTTTAACTGTATCAATACGAAATGCATCTACTCCCATATTAATATAATTAATATAGCATTCTCTTAAATATTTAGCATATTCAGGATTTTCTGTGTTAATATCCACGCAATCTCCAGCCATCTGCCCTAACTGTACTCCATAGCTTTCCCACTGAAAGTTTCCATAATGGTGATATAAACGTTCTGTATCTATATCATCATCCTTCATTGCAAATAATCTAGATTTGTACTGTGCATCACCTTGCTCACCACTATTTAATCCCAAATTTTCAATGCCATCATAATCTGATGCTCCTCTTCCATACTTTTTTACACCTTCAAGTAACTTATCTGCCTTATTTCCATCTTTTGCAACATGCATAAACGGACTTTTCTCACTTCCATCATCCTCGTCTTTATCAAACATATGGAACATATTTTTTTCGCCCCAGTTACCACTATGATTTAGAACGATATCCTGAATAATTTTAATCCCCTTCGCATGTGCATCATTAATTAAATCTTGATAAGTATAATCTGATGATTCATATCTAGGATCAACTTTACTAAAATCGTATGCATGATATCCATGGTAATCTAATCCACTTGCATTTTCTACAACCGGAGTAATCCAAACTGCCGAAAATCCTAACGCCTTAATATAATCCAATTTTTCTGACAATCCTTTAAAATCTCCACGCCATCCAGGATCATTATTAGTTTCACTTCTAAGGTAATATTCATCATCCCAACAATATCTATTGTTACTACTATCTCCATCATAGAAACGAGTTGTCATCAAAAAGTATATTGTTTCATCACGAAAATCCCCTTCTGTTGGTGTAATAATCGGTGTAGCCGTAGGTTTTGGAGAATTTGTCGGATTTGTTCCCGGCTCAGTTGTTACCCATTTTCCATCTGCATACCAGTATTCTCCTGCCTTTTTTAAAGTAAAATCCTCTGTCTGCTCAGAACCATTTGTAAAGAGGAAATTTACTTTTGATGTTGCTGTAAAGCTATATGTATAATACTTTTCTTTCTCAGACATAGTCTCTCCAGGCCAATCTGTCTCCATATCTGTAGGAAGGACATTCCAGTAATAAATCTTCGCATCTTTCATCTCCGAAATAGGAAAATGTACCACTATATTTCCTGTCGCTGCAAGCGTCTTTCCATCAACTACAACTTCTTTGTCCTTTGGTGTTGTGTAATTTGCTGGTGCAGATAATGACCATCCATTTTCATCATCATACCAATACTCACCTGCATCTCTTGAAAACTCTGAAGTCTGATAATCCAAAGATGGAACACTAATTTTTAAATTTGCCGCTTCCGCGTTTGTTACACTATAAGTATACCATCCATTTCCTTCATCCTTCATAGGTACTCCTGGATATGAAGTTTTTGCTCCTGTTTTATCTACCTGATAATATAAATGTGGTTGCTTTCCCTTCCATTTATAATGAATTGTAATCGTTTCCTTTTGCTTAACTGCTACTTTCTCTGCTGTAACAGAGTTATTTTGCCCCAAATCAGGTGTACTTGTTGTCAACAACGTATTTTCCTTATTTGCTACTACAATTTCCCTACCATTTTGAAACTGATTTGCTGCCAAAAATGTTCCACCCGCAACAAACAATGTTCCTGCCAATGCTACACCCGCAATTTTTCCTGCCTTCCTTCTGTCCATAACCGTCTCCTTCCACGAACGCAAGCACAATTGTGTATTTTTACAACTATTTAAAACAATTTACGTCTGTAACCAAGTGTGCTTTTGTCTTTTTTATTAATTTTCATGTATTTTGTTACATATAATTATACACTTGTTACAATTGTTTTACAATGTAGCCTTTTCACAATATTTTCACACTTTTTTCTACAAAATGACGAAGGCAATACATTTTAGCCGCGAAAGGTTCCTTTTTACTTATTCTAACTGCTTCAGTTTTGCTGCTGTTTGCTCCATATGAAATTCTAATTCGCGTATTTTTTCATAAAATAATAATGCGTCCTGTCCTTTCCAATCTTCTTGCAAACAGGATCTTATCTCTTTTAATCCCAATTGACTTTCCTGCATCCATTCTTCTCCAATCCGTTCAATTCTTTGTAAATCTTTCATTCCTATTTTCTCTCTCATCATTTTCCAACTCACTCATCCAATCCTGCCACAGTTCCTGCTGTAAAATAGAAGCTTCCCCATCCCACAATTCATACATATCCCGCTCTAATCTTTTTAGTTTATCCACAAATTTGCTCTCCATCTTTAAACTTATTCACTCTCCTTCCACAAAACAGCCTGTATAATTTCCTTATTTTTCTCCTCTGTATCTTGATAGTTTTTCAGCACTTGACAGGATAATTCACACAATAATATACCTTCTTCCAACCATGCTTTTTTCTTTGCATCCATCCCATCTATTTGTTTCCACTCTTCTAAGTATCTTTTTCGTTCTTGCAAGTTTTTGTAAACTTCCTCTTCTCTTGCCCAAATAACCATACTTTTACTCCTTATATTGGTAGATTAACTCCAATTGTCTTTCTATTTCTGCAAAACAGACGCATTTTATTTCTGTTCTTTTCTGTTCTCGTATCCCATCCTCTAAAATAAGCAATGCATCTCTTTCCATCTGTTCATAATTTTTTATAATGCGTTCCAGGGCAAAACACAATTGTTTTTCAAACACGATTTCCTGCTCCATTCTAGCTTTACATTGAACAAATTTCTTGCTTCGTTCTATTTTTCCTATATTCACGGCCTGTATTTCTTCCAGTCCCGTCACTAAGTCTTCCAACCGCAAAGTCTGTGCTGCCATTTTCTTATAAACAAACCATAGGGCATCCATATTTACATACATATTCATTCATCCTCTTCTAGGCGTTCCAATTCTTCTAACACCAATGCATGTCTATATCCTGTCCGTTCTATTCTTTCGCCCCTTTTTCTCCACAGCACTAAGTTTCCATCTTTTTCAGTAACCGCCATACAGACACTCTCTTTCTTGTTATATCTCTTCTCCAAGTAAAAATTACATTGTTCTTTTTTAGGAAACGCTTTTACAACTCTCCAGCGTTCCTCATACTCCGAAGAAAACACAGGGAAAAATTCTTCCTCTAAAAGTTCTTTTTTCCAACTCTCATATTCCACAAAACAAATCTGAAGAATGTTACTTCCCTGTTGATCATTTCTAATCCATACACAAGGAAATCCTATGTATAATATTCCTTGTTGTGTACAATATTTCGTGCACTTTTCAATCACTACAACCTGTTCTGCATTCCGTATTCCATTCATAATCTCTGCATACTCACCTTTAGGATAGAATCTACCTTCTATTACTGCAATCATATCCTGTTGAAACATTTTATGTAACTGCATTACAAGCTCTCTCTGACTCTTTTTCTCCTTTTCAAAAGAAAAACAACACATATTTTCTATTTTTGCACATGCTGCTAAAATACACCATTCATCCCATTTAATTTTATATATGATATCGTTCATATTTCCACCCACATTCTCTGATTATTTTTTTATAACTTCTAGATAAAGGCACTATATCCTGTGTTTCTAAATAGATTTCTCCCAGTGAATAGGATATATCCCTTATCTTTCTTTTGTTGACAATAAAACTTCTATGACTACGAACAAAATGAGAGGGCAAACGCTGTTCTAATTCACCCAAAACAGCTTTAAAGGCAATTTTCTGATGTTCCAAATTCACATAAATTAATTTATTTTGGCACTCAAAATACAAAATCCGATCATATGGTACTACAATTTCCTCTTCAATTCCTTCCACCAAAAAGCATTCCTCTGGATCGCTTGCACGACTTTGGTACCACTCCCAAATTTCTTCTACTACTCTTACCACATCGTTTTGTTGAAATGGTCGTAATAGCAGCGAGGATGCCTGCACACTAGGTTTTATATATTCCATAGGCGACACAGAAGCATCCGCTATTACCAAAAGCACTCCTTCCTTGTTTTTAACACGAAATTTCTCTACCGCCGCAATAGCGTCTTTCTTTGTGACATCCATGTACAATACATCTAACTCCGGTGTTTCTTTTAAAATTTTCCGAAACTCTTTTATGGTCAAATATTCTTCTATCTTCCAGTTTGCCCCACTTATATGAGCAATTTTTTCTCTGGAAATTCTTTTTAATATTTCGTTTTCCAACTGTTTCGGATTACATATCATAAATGCATTCATATTTTTTCCTTTCGTTTTACCAAATCTAAAGCAGGCAGACTATCCTTTCATTTTTATCCCAAATACTTTTATTTCACATATACAAATCTACAAATAACTACTGCTTAAACAAAGGGCACATGTATCAAACTACACTCTCCATGCACATGAATCATTCCCATTTGTCTATTTTGCAAATTTCTTCGTTCTGATGGTTCGATAAAAGGAAATGGAAAATAATTTTGCTCTCCAACCCCACCTCCCACATAAATACCATCCCTCCTATCAGAAAAAACACGAAACAGAGGATGTTGTCTCAGTGCTCTAACTTCTGCACTTTCACATGTTCCGATAAGAACTATTTTTCTCTTATCCTTTATCAATAGTAACTCTTCTAACATTTTTTCTATATCACCCTCCACGTACATTCCCTGCCTGCATATTTCCAAACATTTCTTTGCATCACTTAGAAACATCCATAAGACCTCTGCATTATCCAACTTTTGCTTTTGCTGTTTTAAAATCCTTACTACTTGCATCAGACTATCATAATACTGTTCTTTCGTTGTGCAGCAATGTAACAAATCGTTTTTTTCCCATACTTCTTTTTGCATTCCCCCAAAGAAAATCACCTGCTCATTTCTCTGTAATGCTTGCTTTAGGAAAAAAGCTACTGTCTTCTCTCTTTTTTCTCTTTCTTTTCCTAAAATCAACAAAGAATCCAATCGGGATACTTCCCTTGCGATAACTTCACCATCTCTATCTCTTATTCCGAAGAAGATTTTTTTGTTTCGTTCTTCCGCTCCCTCTGTTTTTATGTATTCCATAAATTTTGAATAAGAAAGTTCTTTTGGTATTTGCTTTATTTTTTTAGCCCCCACACAATCTTTCCTATTCTTTTGTATTTCTATCGTATGAATACTATCTTTCTCCCAATAGATTGACTGAAACTCTACCAATTGTCCATCCATCTTTACTACCCCCCGCCCCGGAATATCCTTTAGCTCTGCTACTTTCACTTCTTCACCAAAAAACGAACACATCTCCTCATTATTCATATTTAATGCAATCTTTTCTGGCAAATATTTTCGCCAAACACTTGGAATCTCTCTTTGTCCAAATCCTCCTGCTGTAAGTATTATATAGATTCCATACACATTACCCTCTCTTAATATAATATAAATGCGTTCCAAGAGCGTTTCCTCTGCTTTCTCTCGTAATTTTGTCATATTATCAATTATAAGCAAAATTGTAGCTTTATCCGCTTCGCATTTTAGCTTTCCTTGACTATCTTTTCTTTTTCTTAATTCTCTTTCCAAAAGGGAAATGCAACGTTTCAACTCTTCTATAGAAGTTACTGCCCCTCCCACATGTGGTACTGTAGAAAACTCGCTCAGTAGTCCATAGTCAAAATCAACTAAATATAGCCAACATTTGCTAGGATCAAATAATTTTATACATTGAGACACAAATCCAACTAAAAAAGTAGTCTTTCCACTGCCCTCTTTCCCTGCTAAGACAAGATTTCCATTGCCTTTTGGATTTATTACATAATAGGATTGTTTTTGCTTTTCTGTTTCATCACACAATCCCATTACAATGCTTTTTGCTGGTAATTGTAAATTATCTGGTTTTAAAACATCCGGAAGTGGAGGCATCCATAAAGGCACTGCACTACAAATTTTTTCCTTCCTTAACGCTTTATACACACGATTTTGCACAAAACAAACCTGTTCCTCCCTCGACTCATCCCAACTCGTTTTCTTTTTTCCTTTACTTACTACTTGTTGCTTATGCCCGGTATAAGCTCCCTGAAATTCTGTAACCTCCATTTCTTTTCCATCAATCAAAAAACCTCTACCTGCTGGTTTTTGCGCCCACGAAAGCATCTTTCCCATCATTCTATTGCACTGTTCTTTATCTTTTAATTTAAAACAGATACGAAATCCACTATTTGCCAAAAGTATATTTTCTATTTCACCACTCGGTTTTTGTGTAGATAAAATCACATGAAGACCTAAACTCCTCCCTACTCTGGACACTTGTACAATTGTTTCCGCAAACGCAGGCAATTGACTTTTTAATTCCGCAAATTCATCAATCATAATACATAAATGTGGTAGCTTTTCATTACGAGTAATTGCGTTGTAATCATCTATATGATTCACCTGTTCCCTACTTAATCTTTGTTCTCTTCTTTTTATTTCGCTTTTCATTGCACAAATTCCTCTGTGTAATAAATTTCCTTCCAAATTTGTCAATACCCCTGCCACATGAGGAAAAGCAGCAAACTGTTCCGCCATTCCTCCTCCCTTATAATCAATCAATACAAACTGTAGCTGTTCCGGACTGTAACGTATCGCAAGGGATAAAAAAATAGACTGCATACACTGACTTTTTCCCGCTCCTGTCATTCCAGCAATCATTCCATGAGGCCCATCTGCCCACTCTTGCAAATCTAATTCACATACTTTTCCCTGTTCCGTAACTCCAATTTGTGCCTTAATTCCATCCCTGCAATTATTTTTACGCCAATTTTGTAATATAGTATCCAATTCTGTTTTCATCATACAAGAAAACAAAACGAAATCCACAGATTCCTTATACCTTTCTTCTCTGTCTTTTTGCATGTTTCTCAATTGCTCTAACATCTTTACATGAGGAGTTACCATCATATCTGTTCTTGCGTTTTGCGACTCTATTACTTCAGTTAAATCCATCTTCAATTTTTCATGATTTCTACAGCCAATCGCCAACACTCCCTCCAAAAAAATAAGATGCAATCCAAAAATCGAAAAACTTTCTCCATATTGCATTCTTTTCCTTGGAGAAATCCGCTCCCCCTTCTCATATATTCCGTTTTTACTGCAATCAATCAAATACCATCGACCCTGTTCTTCCTTTATCACCCCATGTTTCTTAGAAATCATACCTGCAGCATTATACCGTATATCACATTCCGCACCACTTCCAATTAAATATTCCTTTGTTTCATCTAAATGATAATACTGATACGATTGCAATTTCTGTTGTTTTAAAAAAACAAGAATTGCAACCTTTTTCCCCTCCTTCCGTCGATATTCCCATAAGTCCTCCCTTCTTAATTGTCTATCCTCAAATATTTGGTGATTTAATCTTTTTATTTCATCACATGTCTCTTTTGGAAAATACCACTCTTCTTTCCTGCATTCCAGCAAAACTTTTTCATTTTCACTTATTTGAACTAGATACTCTCCTTTTTCATATTCTGGCAATTCACATATTTTATACTTCTTATCATCATAAATCCACAATTCCAGTTTCATTTTTCCCAGCCATCCGCCCTTTCCTTTTCTCTACTCACTTTGTTTCCTACTAAACTTCTTCCTATCTGTACCACTATCCTATTCTGACTGCCACTATAAAACAAACGATTGCAACAATTATAATAAACAACCTTATGAAATTACTATTTCTGTTTTTTTCAACACCACTATCTTTATCTTTTTCTCTCACTACAGGTTCTATTTCAGTTACAACACGGTCTTCTTCAAAGCAACCTGTTACTTCCTCTATACCATCCGATTTTTTCGCACAACTGCAAGCTTCCAATGCAATTGTTTCTTCTACATCTAACGTAAGCTCTCGGTTCTCTTTCTGCGCTTCCTCCACACGACAAATCGCCTGGTAAAATTCTTCTATTGTGTCATAGCGTTCTTCAGGCAAAATTGCAACTGCTTTTTGAATTACCTGTTCCACACAAGCCGGTGCATTATTAAAAAATGTAATTTCTTCGCCCGAAATTCTTTTTTCTAACGCTTCTTGCTGCTCTTTATATGTACTCTGTTGACTATATTGGGATAAAAAAGGAAGCCGTTTCTGATTTAGATAGAAATATAATACAATTCCTAAAGAATAAATATCTGCTCTGTGATCACAATTCTTCCCAAAATAAATTTCTGGAGCCACATAATGATGTGCTTCCTTCCTTGATAATTCCACTGGATATGCTGCAATACCTTTCGCAATTTCAAAATCTTCAAATTTAAAATCCATAGTTTCAGACACGAATATAGTATCTGGTCTTATATTTCCATGCACCAGATTATGTTTTTTGTATACTTGTAAACCTCTACATAAATCCTTTCCCATTTTCAATATACTTTCTAATGTCATATCCCTGCATTGGGTATATTCAATACTATTATGTGCCAACTCAGTGCGTACAAAAATGTCATATCCAATCCCGTCAGGACGTTCTGTTAGTTTATAATCCTCATACTTTATAATATTTTTCTTTTCTTTTAGTTCTGATATAAAAATAATTTTTTGATATATCTCCCTAACAATTTCGTAAAAATAAAACTGTATCTCTTCTCTTGACATTCCAAGCTCCTGTAATTCTAACACCTCTGATTGAGACTTGGGAATGGAAATCACTTTTAAAGCTGCATATTGCATACGTTCCAAATGCATCCTTTGTATTCGATACACACAACTATAACTATCTTCTCTAAGTAATCCATCTTCACAAATATGCCAATTATCCCATAAAGGCTCGTATGCACGTAATTTATTCACATTCATAGTATCATCCTTATTCTATATGCTATGTTCATGTGTTGCTAAAACATTTGGATTATAGCATACCTAAGCTTTGATTGTAAAGTTAATTTTTTTCTGCATTTTTTATTTTTTTGCG
>ULRJ01025955.1_pt1 | contig 30043 bp, 37 predicted proteins | sample 1955321 | NCBI WGS metagenome assembly ULRJ01 (sample SAMEA4835679, study PRJEB28245) | human gut metagenome | biome: gut microbiome; material: fecal sample | place: Denmark | collected 2008 | reverse complement strand
ACGTCTTGTACGACCGTGAACATTTCAGAATACCACGTTTGCAAACCATCCGATAACGTCATATAATATATTCCGTCAAACTGATTTAATGGCATGGGTAATATTGACGGGTATAATATTACATCATAACCCAACGTTTGAAACCGGACAACCTGCAATCCGGTTTCTTTCATATACGTTGTTATGTTTGCAACTTGTTTTCCGGTTTTATCGTACAATATAACCGACGATACATTATTTGCCCGTGTGTTTCTGATTATCTGAAACGGCAACAATCTATCAGCCGGGGCAAACAACGGGTAAATTGCGCCGTATGCGTAACTTTTTCTGTGGTTCTGTTCGTTTATTGACGTGTACCACGGTAATACGCTTATATTGTTATTCTGTATCATATTTCAACGTTGCTTTAATGTTTCGACTACACAAATTTACTGAAAGTTTATCAACTTGACCGTTACCGATATATGTTTTAACTAACTGCATCGGGTTTGGGTCTGTGGTTCCTGCCGGGAAATTCAATGTTTGTTTCTTTTTACGTTCCAATCCTCCCATAGCATAATATGGGGAATTATTTATTTTGAAATTACGTGCGGGCATATCATAAACCCAATATGTCGGTTGTATATTGATAAACGCTAAATATCCATTTTGCAAAAAATATTCTACGCCATCAACGGTTTGTCTTGTAAACGGCAATTCCAATTGTCCACCTCCGGACGGCATAACCGCCGCAAACAATGCGAATCCATCCAAACTAATTGCACCGGGGTTTAACAATATCAAATCAATATCGGACGTAAAATTGGAAATATTTATTTCTTCTATCTTTCCGGCTGTTACATATTTGGACGTAATTTCTATTGGTAAACCCTCAAATGGTGTTGTTACATCATCCATCCACTCAAATTGATAACGTTCCGGCATTTCTACTTTGTCAAATGAATATTCAGACGTTGCAAAAGCTAATTTTTTGCCGTTCCTAACGTTTTCTAATTGTGTTAAATTATAATCAATAATCGGGTTATATCCATACGAACCGCCATTTCTAAACCAACTTACCTGTTCAATTTTAAATTTTCCGTCCTCAATATACCAATAACATTTGTAAATATCCCGTAACATCGTCATAATCTGTTGTAATGTAATCGGGGCTTTTTGCGCCGGGGTTTTATATTCGCCATTAATGATATTACTTTTCTGACTTATTAGCAACTTAAATGAATGCCCGGAAATAGGATTGTTTGTGTTATAAAGAAATTGGCTGTATTCCGGCGTCGCTTCATGCGTTATTCCGGGCGCAAATTCTTTTAATAGCACATTGATACATGACGACAATATAAACGCATCACGCAAAGTATATGCTTTTCGGGCTTTTTCCTCTAATATCCAATCCATCAGATAAAACCCAAACCATAACGACGCATAACGCCACGTTGACCGGGCGATTGGATAAAACGTTTGTCCATATATGGAATAAGGCGGCTCAAAATACTTTCCACTGTCGGCTAATCCCCACTCGGTCGGCGTATCTGAAAAATTATTAGATATAAATGCCACGTCGATTGCGTAACCAATTGCCCGGCGGTAATTTCTATTATTATCTACAATATCATCGGACGACAACGGGTATGTATCTAAATCTTCTATTTTATCAACATCAACCAAATATCGGGCGTATATATTATAACTTTTCATATCGGCGTGCATCGTACCCGTTGCTCCGGAACCCTCAACGGCGGTTAAATCAAATTCCAACGTATCAAAAGGTTTTTGCGTTGGCTTTGTATACCGGAACATTGCCACATCATCAGAACGGCGGCGTATCTCAACACCTGCTAGCCCAATAGGTAGCCCACCCGCAACTCGTTTTTGTGCAATATGGATATAATAATTTACATTTAATTCCGGGTATAAATCTCCCATAAATTCATCAGGACTTACACCCGTCGACATCCGCCCAGTATAAAGCCCGGATATTACCGCCGGGGAACCGTGCGACGTAATTTGTATTTCTTTCAAAATATTACATAGTGCAAAATGATAGGTTTGTATTAATGCGTTTTGGTCAGTCGTGGCGTTTGCGTCTTGTTCCCAATTCGTGCCGCCCAAAAAGCACGAAACAATACTATCTCCGGGAACGTATATTTGTATCAATGGGCGTTTTCTTATTGTAAGAAATTCGAGTTGTGGGGCCAACTCAATTAAATTGTATTCCTTTTCCAATCCTGCCAAAACGTCGTTGTATTGGTCTATTGTTTCCGGCTGTACCGTAACCAATTTATCATCATCATTAAACGTACAATCCGTTTTCATAAACTTTGCTTTATAGTATTGATTGTATGTTTGTCCCCAATCATCGCTTTTTTCGATATATAGGAAAAATTCAGAATCAAACGGGGCGTTATTGATAATATCGTAATCAGCACGGACAAAGTTTATTTTACCGGACAATTTAGCCCGGTAAAACCTTTGATTTGTTTCCAACTCATAATCCAACGTTAAATCATCCTTATAATTGGGGCAGACGGTTTGTTTGGTTCCGTCCTCCCCTATCTGCAAAAAGAATCTATATTTTGGTGTCATAGTCTTTTTATTTTACGTTTCAAATTCTTGTAACTTTCAATCGTATTTCCGTCGCCATCCACGTAAACCCGTCGTCGGTTCTGTTCCTTAATTTCCCTTACATCATCCGACAAATTGCGTAAATCCGGGCTTTGTCCGGTAACGTTTAACGTCAAACCGTCGCCGTCTGAATAGGATTTTAAATACTTATGTGCAAACGTACCATTGTTTAGCGAATTGATAACGTCCGGTATTATCTTTCTGAAACGGCGTGAACTTCGTTTATTTATCACGGCGAAAAATTCGCCTCCCTCGGCACGTCGGCGGGTTCCGTCCGGTTTCGTTCCTAAATCAATATCATTTCCGCTTTGGTGCGAACCGCCCTCCAAAAGTTCAACGGTACCGTCGCCGTATGTTTCCGTTCCTCCGGTTTCTCCGGTCTGTTTTGCCAATTGCGCCGCCTTGATTTTAGACGCTGCAAAACTCGCCCACATTACGGCAATTGCAGGTATTGCAAACGGGAAACCTAATTGCGACCATATCAATGCCGTTGCTGTTACCATGTTTCCGATTTGCTGCAATGTTTGTATTGCTGCCTGCTGTTTTTGCGCTTTCTGTTGTTCTTTCAACGCTTTTTCTTGGTTTTTCTTTGCCAAATCCAACTCCTTTTGCGCTTGTACAACATTATTGGCGTACCCGTTTGCCCTTGCTTCCAATTCTGCATCCAACGCCGATTGTGCGGCGGAAACCTCTTTATCCGCTTGCTCAACGGCTGCATCTGCTGCGGCAACACGTGCCGCCGTGAATGTATTTAACGCATCCAATGCGTATTGCATAGACGTATTAATTGCCTCTTTTTGGTCGTCGTCCAAATTAAGCCCAAACAAACCGTAAATGTCTGTTCCTCGTTCCTCCCCTTTGGATTGCTCAATTTCTTGGTCTATTTTTTTAATAGTGTTTTGAATTGTTTGTACCTCAACATCAGACAATTTATTGGCGGCTTGCTGATTTAATTCTAAAACCTTTTGCAAACGTTCCTTTTCTGCTTGCAAACGGAATTGAGTTTTCCGGGCTTCTGAATTTTTCAACAAATCAAACTCCGATTGTGCCAACGCTTGTTGTTGGTCGAATATCTGTAATTGCGCTTGCAAATATTCGTCCGCAATTCCGGCTCCCTTTGCGTCAAAACTTGCATTAATCGCCGCGGCGTCCTGCTGTTGCCCGGTCGGTTTCTGTTGGTTCTGTAATAATGCGGTTTGTCTTTCGTTTTCCAACAACTGCACCCGCAATTGTCTTTCCTGCTCGCTTCCCTCTTTGACTGCTTGCAAACGTAATTCAATGCTTTCTTTCTGTAACGCTAATTCCTGCAATTGTCGGTCTTGTTCGATTTTCAATAACGCCTCGGTTTGTTGCTGTTCCAACGCCGTAATTGTGGCGTTTATCGCTTGACGTCCGGTTTCGTTCAAATCCTTTTCGGTCTGCAATTGGTGTTGTAAATCCTCAATTTGGCGGGAATACTGATATTGCGTTTGTTGGCGACGCTTTGCCCATTCGTCGGTTTCCAACTGCAATTGTGCATCCTGCAATTTTCGGGTTGCTTCCAAATTCTTTTTATATGCCGCTTCAATTTGCTTTGCTTGTTGTTCTGCTGCCTTTTCCGCATCGCTTTTACCCCTTGGCGTTACGGTTGGGTTCTGTGTCGTTACGGGCTTATTGTCTGTTTGTGGCGTCGGGGTATCTCCAACAGAAACCGGGATTGTTAACGGTTTTATTTTCTTTTGCATACCATCCAAACCCTCTTGGAAATTTTCTGTTATGTCTTTAACTTGGGCTTTAACCAAATTTCCGTACGCTGCTGCATAATCTGCCAATCCTTTTTTTACTTCGTCAAAATCTAACGTAAACGCCCCCTTTAATGCGGTTCCGGTTGCTTTGACTATATCAATAAAGAATCCAAACAAATTTCCCAACGTATCAAATGTTGTTTTGAATCCGGCAACAATCCCATTCCAAATTGCACGTATCAAAACACTTTCATTGTATAACTCAATCAAGTAATTGACAACATCAATAACCCCTTTTATTATCGCCGTCAATCCTTGGTTAACAAAAACTTTTGCCTGCGTTGTCAACGTTTCAAAATTCCCTCCGGTTGCGTCAAACAACCCGGATAATGCGTTTTGCAACTCAATTTGGCTTTGCAATTGTTCCTCCTGCAATTGCGCCAAAACTCCGGCTTTCCCTTTTACTTCATCCATGTTTGTTGAAATATCTTTCAACGTGCGCAAATACTGCAATCCGGCGTCCTCTCCGGGCCCCCCGAATATATCTGCAATTGCAGCCCCGACCGTTGCCGCATTATCCGGCAATTCTGCCAATTTTGCGGAAACGTCTTGTATAACATCGAACGTTGTTTTGGTTCCGGTCTGCAAATCTTTTTGAACTTGTTCCGACGAAATACCGATACCGTCCAAAGCCGCCGCCGCCGCCGCCGTCATTTCACGCAAACGCAAATTTGCCTCCTTAATTGCGTCAACGCCTTTGTCTGAAAAGATACCCATTTTGTTTGTTTGGGTAACAATTGCAACAAATTGGTCTGCTGATATTCCCGCCTCTTTGAAATATGCCGGGTATTCTTTCAACGTGTCTAAAAATTCCCCGTTCGCATCGCCTCCGGCTAAAAACCCATCCTTAACCAATTGCAATGCCTCATTTGCAGAAATACCAAATTGTTTTGATAATGCGTTTGTTGCAATCAATGTTTCCCGGAAATCTGCGTTGAATGAATCGGCGACGGCTTGCACCTCATTTCTAAACGCTTTCAAATCATCGCCACTTTTCCCGGTAAATTGTTGCGTCAATCTCGTTGCCTCAACTAACCCGGCGTTATAATCGTACCACCATTTAAACGCCGCACCCGCCGCCGCAATTCCGGCAATCGCCAAAAAAACCGGGTTTGAAAGTAATCCCAACAAAGTTTTTCCCAATGCTTTTGCCCCGTCGCCAATAGCTGTAAAAACGGCTTTACTTTCAGCCCCGCCACGTCCTAACGCCAAAAGACTTTCGCCAAATGCGCTATTTAAACCTAACGTTTCTTTTAATTTGTCGCCATACGCAATAATTGCGTCGGACGCCTCCGTATAATTTCCGACGTTCAATTGAAATTTCCCGGTTGCTTCCTGCAAACGTTTCATTTCTTCGTATATTTCTTTGGTTTGTGCAACCAATTTTCGCCCCTCCTCGGTGTTTTCCCGTTCGGCTTTAGTCATGTTGTTTAAATAAATCTTATTCAATGAATATTGCGCCGATAAACGGTTATAACTACCCTCGGCGGATTGATTTATTTTCACAATCAGTTTATTAATTTGGTTCGCTTCCTGCTGTGCCAATTTTAACTCGGCTAACTTTTTGGCGTTCTCGCTTTCTGCAAACGCCAAATCACGTTGCGCACGTGCCAAACGTTCCGCATCGTCTGCGGCTTTTTTGGTTGTCTTTCGCCCGTCCTCCGTTGCGCCGGAAACCTTTTTCAGAATCTCCGCCAATTGTATTGCCTCGGCTTTGATATTTTTCAGTGCATTTGTATAGGTGTCCGAAAGTTCATCCAATTGTTTTATTAAATCTGTAATCGAATTATCCTGGCTTATTAAATCCGAATATTTGATTGGGTTGTTATTATCTGCCATACGCCGATTATTTAGTTATTTACGGGAAATTTCCCGTCTGTTGCATTTTCTTTTCTCAAATGTGTAATTTATCGCCTAAAAATAAAAACGCCGGAAATCGCCTTATTTTGCCATTTTTTGCTTGTTTGCTTTTTTGGCTTGTTCCTTGATATACTCAAATGCGTTGTAATATTCCAAAACGGTAAATTTCTTTGGGTCAACATGCAAATTTTGGGACAATATCAAACACATATTTTCAAATTGTCTGTCATGCCTAATTTCCACGCTTTCCGAACCGGAAAACGTCTGCGGGTTGAAATAGGTTATCAACTCCGCCGTAATGTCGTCAATCTCTTTTGCGTCCGCCTCGGTTGCCCGACCGTCTATTATTGTGCGTAATACAACAATCGTTCTTTGTTTCAATTTATCGTAATACTCTTTCAATGTCGCATCATCGAACAACCGGGGAAAATACAAACGCAATTCATCGTCTATTTTTTTTTTAACCGCTTCCAAATGGGCGGTTATCTCTGAATTTGCAACGTCTTTAAAAAGACTCATTGTTTGTTGCATTCCATCATCTGACAAATCATTTCGGGGTTTACCATTTATTGATTTAACCAACACGGCAAAAGCCAAATGCCGGGGGGAAACCTCGGATTGAATGAAATATATGTTTTGGCGCATATTTTCCAACTCAACGGTTGCCATGTTTGGCGTTGGGCTGTTCAAATAACGTATTACCTTTTCAATATGTCGGTCAAAATCCGACAAATCGGAACCAACCCCGGCGTCAACCAAAAGCATTTTGTTATACTTGTGGAAACGCATAATTGGCAAATCCTCGATTGAATCATACAACTCAACGTTCATTCCTTTTATTTGTACATTCTTCATAATAAAACACGTGTTATCATTGTACTACAAAAGGGAACGCCCAAAAATGAGAGGTTCCCGGTAAATATCAACGCAAAGAAACAAATCAAAACGCAAGTCCACCACGACAAACAGAAATCGCAATTAAACATCTTTGAAAAGAAATCGTTCCCGTGAATCTGTACCCATTCAATGACGCCCCATTTGCGTAATAACGTCAGCACAAAAGCCGCTATTAATGCGACAACAATAATGTTATAAATAAAATGTTCCATATACTACAATTTACATGTTTCTCCAATACTCAATTCGCCCTCAAACCGGAATCCGCCGAACGGGTGCATTAAAAATTGGTTTTCTATTTCATCCAACGAAAAGCCCCTGTAAATGTTTTCCGCCAATTCGTACACTTTGTTTATTCTGTAACTTCCATTTCGCACCAAAAAACCGCCGTTCAAAACGTCCAATATTTGCCGCTTCAAATCCTCTTTGTTGCGTGTGCTTGCATCGTTGTATATCTTTCTGTAATCAAACCAAAAGATAATCGAAAACGCCGTTTTTATCCCAATATCAACGCCGGGTTCCCAACTTATGTTTTGCGGGTCGTCAACCCAAAAAAAACAGAAATTACCAATATTTGCATTCGGCGTTACTTCCATATAATCGTTATTGCCGGAATAAACATTTGGCGTATAATATCGCTTTTGGTTCCCGTTGTATTTAACAAGTCTTTCCGCCCTGCCAAATGCAAAATTCAACCACGGCAAATTATCAACCAATCCGTTTTGCATGTTTCCAATTATCCGGTCTAACAATTCCGGGTTGTCAATAACCGGGGCTTTTACATTATTTGCCATAAATTTGTTTTTTTGTTTCTGCCATTAAATCCGGGAAAATATATTTCCAAATCAATATTGAAATATTTTCGTCGGTTAAACCCAATATTTGACGACCGTATTTTTTTATTAAATCCTCTGTTTTAAAGTCAGACGCTTTAATTTCAAATTGTTTGTCGCCAACCTCTAAATAAAAACTACTTTCAAAATCTCCCTCATCCCGTAACGTTACCCGGTTTGTCGGCTGTCCCTTAGCCTCTTTAATTGCGATTGTTACGGGGCTGTATGGTGCATAATCCGAAATTTCGACGCCCAAACGGTTAATACCTTGTTCAAACAATTGTTCCTCGGCGTTCAAATCAACTATATATGCCTCATTGTCCCATATAATGTTTTGTATTATCCGCCCGGACGTCAAAGCCTCGTTGAAATCCGCAACCCTTTTTCGCAAATCGGTTATCCGTTTCATAAATACAACTTTTACATGAAATTATATACAACTTTCCCTTTGAATTATATAATTACACGGTTCTGTATCTTACCCCACGGTTATTGCAGGCTAAACAGATACGGTCTAACCCTTGCGTATCTATTTGCAACGCCTCATAAGACTTTTTAAGGTCGTAACCTAAACCGCCGGGACGAACGCCGGACGTGTTGCCGTCCAACTCATACAAAATATCCATCCGGGTTGCGTTTGATTGATTGCGGTTAACCCTTACGTTGGGGTTCATTGCCAACGTCCGCAATGCAATTGCAGCAACTTGTCTTTGTATTACCGTTTGGAAAATCTGCCTTTGGGAAATAATGAAATCCGTTAAATCGCATCCAATAGTAATTTCGCAATTCAGCCCGTAATTTTGGGTTCGTGTGTACATCGTGTATGCAATATCCCACAACTCCGGGTATTCTGCGAACGTTTCCGGCGCATTATACATAAACGGCGTTACTTGCAAATACTTTGTCAATTCTCGCCAAACCTCAACGGAACCCATGTTGCACGTTCCGCACGGCTCCCGGCTCCAATCCTTTGATACGTTAATTGCTTCCATTCCGGCGGGTAATTCGTCTTGATTGTAGCAAAGGAACCACGCCCCCCCGGCGTTGTTCTTGTCGCTTATATACGGCAAATAACAATCAGTTAACGGGAACCACTGAAAACCGCCATTTGTAACGGTAAAATTCAAATCAAAAGTCTTTATTGGGTCTATCTGCGACGAATGAAACAAATACATTCTAACAACCCCGGTTCCCCCGGTCATTTGCAAACCTATCTTTTCAATTTTCGCCGTCACTCCCATTGCACGAACCGGGACAATTTCAAATCCTACCAACTTATGATTGTTTTGCAACGTCGCCCGTATGCGTCCGGCACCATCAAAGAACGTTTTTCGCTCCAACAAATTACGTGTTTCTTTATCCAACTGCTTAGTCTGTGTAAACGTCTGTATTGCGGTCGCAATTCCGTTTCGGGTCATTCTCTCCAAAAAGTCCGTCAACATATTATACGGTTTCCAATATAGGTTTCCGTAATTCTCCCGGCTGTAATCATTATTAAAATCGCTTGCCGTTGGTTCCTCTCCGGTGTTGTCAATTTTAGCAATCCAAACAATACCGTTATGGCTCACTTTCTGCCCGGCTTTGTACGGCAATATCATGTTCCATTCCGGGTATTGCAGCCCCCAATCATCCGGCATAATCGCCGCCATATTATCCAACGTCAAAAGCGGGTGCGCACCTTGAAAATACAACCCACTTTCCGTATGCGTTAAATTGTCGTCTATCGCCTTTGCCGGGTCGTATGATTGCTCCCACCCGCACACATTTTTTAACGCTTCGCATATTTCATTTATTCTTATCATAAAAACGCCCATTTATTTCCCATATTAGGAATTAAGATTGCAATAAATAAGGGGGCGGGGATAACCACCCCGTCCCCTCGGTTAAATAATTCGTTATGCTCCGGCGTTATGCGCTCGCACCTCCGGCGGGAAATTCCCCGGCGTTGGTTACATATACAGGCATACCCAAAGGTACATTATCCTCACGTGCTGCAATCTGCGCTTTGATAATCGGATTTGCAACGGTTTCTGAGCTGCTGTTGTAAGCAATTACAAACGCAACGTCTGCGCTAAATCCAAAATATTCTTTCACGTTGCAAGTCATATCGGCACTCGCTGCGCCTGCTATCTGTGACTGGTCGCCAACTGCTGTGTAATAGTGCGAACCGACGGGCAAATCAATGTACGGCAAACGTACAACGTCCCATTCGTGGAAATTCGCACGGGTGCGGTTCAACGCCTCACGGTCAACACGTGTTAAAACGCCGACGTTACCATCCTCTACGGCAAAGAATGTGCCGTTTTTTTTATCTTCATTTACGACGTTGTTTGTATAATGGAACACTTTATTTTCGTATTCCATACGCTTGTTTACGTCGTTATAAATACCGTGCTGTGCCAATTTTTTAATAAGGCTGTCAACTCCGGCGTTACCTACGACGTGAACCAAACCCGGATAACAATTTGCACGCATAATCGGGTTAATATCGCCAATAATTTCGGTTGCCATCTGCATTGGAACATCAATAACGCCTGCATCGAATTTGTAATTCAACCTGTCTTTCAATTTTGGGGTTTTTCCTGCCTCCAACGCTGCAACGGCTGCTTGGTCTAACGAATTTGCAAACGCTCTGCAAACCTTTTCCATTTTGCGGTTGAAATCGTGGTCATACGAAATTTCGTTGTTCATATACAACGTTGGCACCATTGTAAAGCCGACGGAATATGTCGCCCAAACCACGGTATAAAGTGAGGACGTGTTTTCATCGTCCGGGATAACACACGTACGAACGTTGCTAACCGTAACGTCGCCATCGTAATTGATAACCGGAACTTGTACCGTATTTCCGATTGAGGCAAACGCACGTTCACGCAATTTCGGGGACAAAATGGAATTTCCGGCGTTGGTCTGTTCAATGAAAAAATCTAATGCGCCATACTCGCACGGGCGGGTCATATTACGGTCTAACTCCGGGTTTCCTACTCGCCAATTCTGTAATCTTGTTGCAATTAAACTCATAGTTTTTTTATTTTAATTTGTTATTAAATGCGGGTTTACCCATTACCCGGTTATCTCTCCGGCAATTTGTTAATACTATTTTCCTGCCAAACCTTTCTCATATCTTCGTCAAACTCTTTGGAACCTACCGTTTTACCTTGCGCCATCAATTGTTTTGTAATAAGTTCGTACGCCTCTGATTGCGTTTTGGCTCCGCTTACGTCCAATATAATTCCGCCGCCTCCGGCACCGCCTGTGGGCTTATTTGTGCCGCCTCCTGGCTGTTGTCTTTGCTGCTCCAATACTCCCATTGTTTCCAATTCTTTTGTCAGCAACTCGGCGGGCGTGAATGGGTTCAACTGATTGTTTGGATTGCGCATAATTGCGCCGTTTGCATCTTTGAACGCCAAAACCTTTCCGCCGTTTCCGTCGTCTATATATTCCGGGTTCATGCCTTTTACTTTTTCGGTCGCCTGCGTCAAAATAACCTTTGTTACGCTTTCCGGGAATCCTGCTTTGAATTTAAGCCCGGCGGCGGCTGTCTGCAATGCGTTGTCAATTCTTACTCCGAACAATTCTTTTTCGTGGTTTGCCTTTTCTACCTCATACTTGGTTGTCAACTCGGTAAACTGCGTTGTCACGTTCTGCAAATCTGCTTTTGCCTGCTTCAATGCTTTCACGGTTTCCGCATCTGCCGCACCATCGGCAATTGCCTTTTCCAAACGGGCTTTTTCCTTGGTCAATGAATCAATCTGCGATTGCAGCCCGGTTGCGCCATCGGCTTTTGTTTTCATTTCCCCCATTACACGTTTTGCGTAATCATACGTTTTTTCGGTTCCATTTTTAGCGATACCGGAAACCGCCAAAATATCGGCATCCAAAGCCCCGTAAATTTCGCCCGTTTTCTTGGCAATAACGCTGTTTTCGTCATTCTGCGATAATGTTGTTATCGCTGTAATCTGTTCGTCAGACAATCCCGACAAAGCCGCATTTGCAACTAAAATTTCTCTCGTTAACATAATATTCTTACCCTTTGAATTAATTAAGTGCGATTGTTTTTACTTCTCCGCTGCTTGCGTTAATAATATCAATTGTGTATTTTGTGGAATTCCCGGCTGTGTCAACAAACCAACTAACAACACGTGCATGGCTGATTTTCTTTTCAGCCTCTTTTGTTACCAAAATAACGTCGGTAATTGTTCCGACCTCAATACATTCAATCAACTTTTTCTTTGTGTCGTCGTCCAATGCTGCGACGGTTGTGGTTACTTCAATAACCAAATTGTCTTGCTGTGCAATCTGTGCCATATTCGTAATTTTTAATGGTTAAACATTCTCGTTGTTTTTCGGGCTATCGCCTGCCGCTTCCTCTGCTTCTGCTGTTTTTTCGGCTTTTGGTTTTCGTCCGGCTTTCTTTGGTTCTGCTGGGATAACTCCGGCGGCTGTCAGTTCTGCAATAATTTCGGCTTTCATTTGTTCACGTTCTGCCGCCTTTGCTTCTGCTGCCGCCTTTGCTGCTGCTTCTGCCTTTGCTCGTTTGCTGGCTTCAACCTTTTCTTTGTTCGCTGCCTCCCAAACGTTCGGGTCGTGCATAATGTCAACTTTATAACCTATTTTTCGCAAATTGTGCAATCCGAATGTTTCAAAGAACTTTTTTCCGAAAACCTGCATACGTGGTCGTGAAATTCTTTCGCCCGTTTCTTGGTTGAATTTTACAACCTCAATACGACAATGATAAAAACTTTCTTCCCCTTTTGGAACAATGAAATTTTCCGGGGTAACGTCCAACAATCCGACGTCCTTTGTTTTACCCTCGTTTACTTTTACTCTCATAATTTAATTTATTTATTAAATTTCTAAATATAATTTCCGGCTGTTTTATACCTACCAATACAACATGCACGTATATTTTGATATGCAATCCCTGTAATAGTTTGAGCATCTGTTAATGTCGCATAAGTAGCAATATAATTACCACTTAAATCATATTGATTAACAGAAACTCCACACGCTTTACGCATTGCACGCTTTCGGTTAATAATTGATAATTCAAAATTTGCGTTCTCTTTTGGAGTACACCAACGTAAATTATCAATTCTATTATCCGTTTTAATACCGTTGATATGGTCTATATAATTTTTGCCGTCAACTTTAACTAAAAATGTTTCAGCAACTAATTTATGAACATGATATGTTTTTTGTTTGTGGTTAGCATATAAAGATAAAACAGCATAACCCATATTGTTGATATAAGGCTTTAGTAATTTGATTTTCCCTTTTTTCAAACTACGGATACGCCCTAATGTACTAACTTGGTATATGCCGGAATAACCTTGTATATCCTGCCAAACCTCACTACTTAACATTGTGTTCATTTGCGTAATCATAAAATTTTTTTGTTATTACTTCAATTTTCTTGGAAAATGGTATTTGGCTGCCAAATTCCAAAACGTTTGTATTCTCACGTTCAAACCTACGCACAAAATTAGCGAAATTCAATTTAATGCGCAATTCATCCTCGGTAATTAGCTGTTTTTCGTACAATTCTAATACTTCCGGACGTGTCAAATGTCGGTACGGCTCCAATTCTGCCAACACTAACATACGTTGCATTTGTATTGGGTCGTGTCTGTACTCCGTTTCGATAATCTGATTTTGTAGCGCATCCAATTCCCCCTCGCTTGCTCCGCTTTCTTTCGCCATCTTATAACGTTCTCGCAATTGGGTTGCATCAGACAAATAAAACTCGGTGCCATAATTGATTTTTGCCGAAACAAACATTGTTCCATAACGCAAACGGCAAACGGTTTCGTCAACGAACTTTTGCGCCGCCTCAAAGCCTTTTTTTACTCGGTTTAATACCGTGTTTTGGCTTTCAAAATTGGCTTTAATTTGCTGTTCATTTAATGCTTCACGGGTTGTTATTTGCTCGTTGGTACCAACAACCGCCGTAATTATGTTTGTACGCAACCGTTCTTCCTCGCTAACGTTATAATCCAAACTATTACGGTCAACGGTCAACATCTGAACCGGGTTGCGCAAATCCGGCTGTTTGTCGCCGTCCGGTACCGGAATTTCAATGAATGAACCAACCCCGACAATTCGTTTATCTCCGCATTTCGGGCAACGCATCAATAAACCCGCTTGGTCTAATTTATAATAGCCTTGTTTATCTTTCAAAAACCCGCCGTCGCAATAATCGCCGTTTTCGCCGTTCGTAAAATCGCAACTTTGTTCATATCCGGAATAAATCGGGTACGACCCGTACATATCCAAATTTTTCTTTGATAAATGATAAAAAAGGAACCAATCTAAACTTTCCAACTCGGTTGTTAACGGGGACGCCTTAACGTCCGGTTCTCTCAAACTCAATGGTTCGTTCCAAAAAAAACGTGCTGGGCAATATCCCAAATCGTGCGGGCTATCAATCAGCAATTCGCCAATATTGCCTTTTTCCTCGGTAAATACCCGGTATCGTTCATCGTCAATTACGGCAATACGGTTGTCGTCCTGCCGGAATATTATCCAACGCATAACGCCCGTTGTTTTGTCTGCCTTGTATGAAATAACGTGTTCTATTGGCAACCAATAAAAGTACGGTTGCGGGTAATTATCGCCGGGGAATTGCTCTTTTGGCAAATCAACAATTAATACGCTGTTAATTTCGGTTTTGAAATATTCCCATCCCTTTGTGCTCCAAATTTCGGGTTCTTCCAATACGTGTTGTCTGTAATACTCCCAATCGTCCCTTTGTTCGCTGTTCATAAACTGATAATTGAACGCCGGGTTACGACCGTCAAAAATGCGGCTCAACTTATCAAAACAAACGCCCGTTACCTCGTTTGTCTTTACTGGGTAACGGAACAATGTTTTGAACACTTTGAATTTGTCTGCGGGTATAAGGTTTGAAACATAAGCCAAAAAATCGGTCACGGGTTGCGTAATGTATGGCGTCAACGCCTTTTCCGCATGAAATCGTATGCGGTTTTGGTGGTAAATCGCCCTACTTATCGCCGCTTTGTTCCGTGGCTCCGTTATCTGCTTTTTTATTTCTCTTATATCTAAGCCCATTTTCTTTGTCAAATTCAAATTTACTATTTTCCGGTAACTGCCAACCGCCGTTATTTGGCATTTTTAAAAGTCTTTCGGCGTGGCTAACTTCAAAATCTCGTGTCGTTTTCAATGTTTCATTTTCCAACGTCACTATTGTTTGTTTACCTTGCTGCATTTTTTAAGTCTGTTAGCGGGTTAAAATCTTCCGGTACGATAATAACCAAATCATCCGACCAATTAGGTAAAAACGACCATTGTATTGCGTTGCTATCGGGTGCCTCAAATCCTCCCAATGTTTTATCCCCGATAAACAAAGAACGAATTGGAATAGGATAATGCGTTGTTGCTATTTTCTGGTCTTGCAATGCACCAATTGCGCCGTTTTCATCAAACAAATAAACCCCCAAATTTTGGGACTCGCTTTCACATTGCAAATCTTTCAATGCTTTAATCAGTGATTGCGGCATTTTACGCATAACCGCCGTAAATGGGGTTGGCTCACGTCCAATAATTTCCTCAATACCGCCCAACGTTTCGTTTCCTCCGCCGAACGTACGGGGTGCGCCTGCTTCTGCTGTCGGTGCTTGGATATACGGGGAGACAACAACTTTCGTGTTGTCATCTGCCGATAACAACGGCGCCCATGACGCTTTTTTCCCAATACCCGCCGTCGTGGTAAATGAATTTTTTTCTTCGTCGCTTTTATACAATCTCTGAAACGCTACTTTCTGAATCTGTCCGAAACTCTCGGCACACGTAAAGTTTGGAATGTTTGGCAACGCTGTTGCTGCCGGGCATTTACAAATAGCCATAATCTTAATTTTTTAACGTTAAAACTTTTGTTATTATCTCCGGGGGCTAACCCTTTGCCCCATTACTTATTGCAAAGTTATAATATTTTCGGCTAAATCCTTGCATATATGAAATAAAATGCTAATTACGACGTTTAATGCCCCTTGTTGCTTGGCTGTATGGTCTTGTATCGCCGTCCGCCAATTCCTTTTCATATATTCCGGTCAAACCGTCCTCCGGGTCGTCATGCTCATTTGCTGGGAAATCACGCAAAAACCCGGTTACGTGTTCATGTATCTTTGGAAAACGTTCCTCCCATCCTAACGGCATTATGATTTGGGCGTTGACGCTTGCCGAATTTGTTATAATGCGGCTTTCCTTGTTGGCACCTTGGTAAAATGGTTCGGAAATCGCTTTTATCTTTTTACGTATCAACTTTTCAAACCCGGCACCGCCGTTGTTACTTTCAATCCATGCTTTTTGCGTTCCACAACGGTTTATCATTTCCGGGACGGTAACGGCTGTTACTTCTGTATTTTCCTGCGTAAATACCATGTCAGTAATTAGCGCATACAAAATCGGTTCAAACCGTTTCTTTTGTTCGTTCCATGCCTCATTACCGGATTTGTAAACGTCATAACACGCCGAAAATGTAAAGTCGTCGCCCTCGTCTGCCACGTCTGTATAATTACCACTACGCACGAACGTTCCCCATTCTGATTTGTCAACGTACGTTCTGAACGGGTTCCGGTACAATCTACCCTCTGCGCTTCCGGGGTTTCCTTGGTCTAAGCATTGAAATTGTATTGGGTCTAACGCTCTTTCACGCTCCAATTTTGCCCGGCTGTGCATACTCTCCCATAAAGCCGCCCCCGGTTCCCTTGGGTCAATCTCGTTTGGTTCCCCGGTTTTCAACGCTTCAAAGTTTATGCGAACCCATGCACCATCCGGAATATTTTTAATGCTGTCCCAACTTTTAATATCAATAATCTTTTCGCCTCCCTTTTCAATCTTACCAATCAAATCTTCCTCATGCCATCGGGTAAATACAATCAGTTCTTGCGATTTATTGTGCAAACGCTTTTTTACAACGGTCGTGTACCATTTCCACGCCGCATTGCGTACAATCGGGCTGTTACCCTCTGAATAATCTTTGTAAACGTCGTCCATAATCATAACGTCAACGGTCTTTGACGTCAACGCACCGCCACGACCTACAACACGCAACGAACCCTTATGCCCAACCATTTCTATAACGTCAGAATTTCGTAAATACGTGTTTGCCATCGTTACCACATTTGAACCATTCAAAAAGGTTTTCGGAAATATTTCCCGATATTTTGGGGTGTCAATTATTCTTTGTACGTCCCGGTTAAAATCCCTTGCAATTGTGGCGGCATACGAACCAATACAAATTTTTGTGTCCGGGTTCAATCCTAACATAAAAGCGGGTAATTTTCGGCTTGAACCCTCCGATTTTCCGTGCTGGGGCGGCATTTGCACAATCATTTTTTTTATTTCCCCGTGGGCGAACTTATCCAATAGCGTATAATAAACGACGTGGAACGGTTCCAAAGCCAAATCCGGTTGCATGTACCGGGCAAAGTTTATCAGCCTATGGCGTGCCGCCGCTTTTACTATCTCGCCGGGGTTGTTTTTCAATGCTGCATACATTTTAAGCAATTGTTCTTTATCCATTTTGTTTAATTCTTAAAAATAAACCATATATTTTTGTCTTACCCCCGTATTTTTTCTGACTTAAAAACCGGAAATCTTAAAAAACAACCAATTTATTGTTTCATTTTCCATTTGTCGCACGCTTTTTCCGAACGTATTATACTGCGATTTTCGACAAACGGGCATTTTAAACAAATTGGGTTCCCGTCCATATCCAAATTTGAATGGTCGTAATAATATTTACCCCAACCACAATTCCCGCACGTGTGTACGGGTTTCGGTTCATCTTTTTTCTTGATATTATTCTTTGTTGTTTGTACCATCGTCAATTACTCCTTTTTCTGCTAATTGTTTTTTATATTCTGCTGTTTGCAATTTATCGGCGACCGCAAACAACAAATCCTCCGGTATTGCGGCAACATCATATTTCGGCGCATCGCTATTTGTATTTTCTTTCAATCCCGGTATATCAACTTTTATTGGCGCATCAAATCCCAACATCTTTGCCCGGCGTTGCTGCACATTCAAAAGCAAATCCAAAAACCGGGGGTTTCCGGAGGACGTTTCCGTTGTGGTTTCCTCATACCCGTAATATTCCGGGTTGTCGCCATCCTCCAATACTTTACGGGGCTTTGCGTTCTGTCTGTTTTTCTCTCGCAATTTCCCGGTCTTTGAACGTTCCCACGCCTCCCACAATTCAACCTCCATTTTATCCAACTTTCGCAATTCCTGCGTAACGTAATCGTCTATATTTTCCATACGTTCACGTTTCCACTCAATTAGCAATTGTTGCATATCCCAATATACCATTTGTTTTGTTATGGTATAACCGACGCCACGCCGGGCGTTTTCCTCATTCAGTCTTTCCGAAATCTCCCTATACGTGTAACCACGTAAAAACAGATTTGAACAAAAAGCCAAATCAAACTCCCTTTGGTCTTTTGTTCGTTTGCACATTTTCGGGCGTCTGCCCCTTTGTCTTTTACTCGCTTCCATTTTTCAAACCTTTTTATAATAGCAAAACCATTTACTTTGCTTTCCTCTCAAACGTCGCTTTCCCTTTGCTTGTTATTTTCGGGGAATTTTCGTTTTAAGCGGGTTTCGTTTGTTCCTTGATACTTTTATTGTCTTTTGTATTTTCGTCGCCCTACGGGATTTATTTTGGCTTTCTTTCGTTCCGGTACCTAAACGGCAAAGCCCCGGTTATAATTCCGGGGCGTTTTTTATTCTTTTTCCATTTTGTCGGTTTTCAACAATGGGTAAATACTTGTTACCCTAACTGACGGCGTACCGTCCTTTTTGTCAAACCTAACTTCATACGAAAAATTGCCGTTGTGTTCTGCCTTGATAACTTCTATCTTTCCGGGCTTTCCGTTGTATTTTATTCTATCGCCTTTTTTAAACGGACAATTTTCTGTTATGTAACTTTCTGCGGCTTTTTCTCTTTCCTTTCTGTTGTACTCCAAAGCCTTTTGTTTTATCTCGGCTAATTCTGCCATTCTTTTTACGTATGTTTCTTTATCCATAACTTTATTATTTTTCTGTTGGTAAATCTACGGTTAACAATACGGGTTGCAATGGTTGGTTAAACGTCAGCATTGACAAATGTATTGTTCCGGTTTCTTTTACTCTCTCCAATTCTTACGGGGATAACTGCCATTTGGTAATTATAAGCCCCTGCGGGTCATTATGGATTTTCATTGCAGGTAACGGCATGTATTCCGGTTGGCCTTTTGCAAAGACTACATTCACGCCGGGAAATTCAACGGGTTTCATTGCCTTGCTCCTTTCTTGGTTTCTTTCTAAACTTACGTTTCTTTTCCGGTATCTTAATACGGTGTATCTCAACACGTGCGCCAAAAGCCTTTGCCAACTTTCCGGCAACTTCTTTTACTTCTTCCGGTATATCATTTTGAGGCTTTCCCGACGCATCGGCGTTTATCTGTTTTAGCAATCCGGCGATTGCTGTTTTTTCCTCTTTGTCCGTTGTCGTCTTGAAACGCTGAATCAGATTTGCAATTGGTTGCGTTCTCATAAAGTCAGCACATTTAAAACGGTCTTTGCAAATATTGCAATCATCCGGGTTATTGTGTTTTGCATCCTGCGAACTCTTTTCGTCTGCCTTTCTGAATTCGTGCCATTCGTCACGGCGGGCGATTGCTTCCGAAAATACCGCCATTGCATCAATACAAACTTGTGCCAAAATAAAATCCGGGGTATCTCTCATTTCCTTTTCTAAACCGTGCTTATTAATAAGTTCGGTTAGTTCTTGTTTAAAATCTTTTTTCATACGCTTAAACTTCTACATGTTCAATTTGTGGTAACTTCTTTATGTATTCCAACATCGCCGTTTTGCTTTCCTCGGTTTCGTCGGTTCTGTTTATTACCAACTGAATAACTTCCAAAAGATAATCGCTATCAATACACGCATTATCAACGTCGGTAATATTATACAATGGTTCCGTTATTTCCTTGACGGCTTTAAATGCTTCTTTTGTCAACTTTGCGGCTTTTTTGAATCTCATTTTTTCGCCCTTTTCAAAGCATTTGCCTAAATGGTTTAATTTATCATCAGCGTAAAAAACGCATGTATGTGCCATGTCCGCCAAAAGATACGCCGTATTTGTAAGGAACAACGCTTTTTTTCTTAATTCTTCTTTTTCTTCGTTTGTCATAGTCTTTTGTTAAAACAGTTCTCAAAATGTTTGTATTGTTCGGCGGTTTCCTGCTGCATATTACCGCAAACCGGGCTTTCCGGTTTGTTGTGTGGGTGTTTGCGCATAAATTCCGGGTTTTTCTCACGTCCTGCAATTTTAGTATATGCCATTTCCTGCAATTCTTTTTGGGAATATCCAAACAATGCTGCAATATGGAACAATACGGCGTTCAAATCTGCTAACTCGTCTATAATTTCCGACGTGTTTTCCGGTATTATTCCATTTACCAACATATCATCAGCAACAACAAACAATTCGTGGTATTCCTCTGTAAGTTTTAAAAATCTCATTTGAAAGTTTTTGCCGAAAAGTTTATTCATCTTTTCAAACAATCTCTTTTCGTCAAAGGTCAATCCGGCGGTATTGGCGTCTTTTTCTTCAAAATTAGCCATAAACGTTTGCATATCCATTTTGCCAAATTTTCCGTCCGGTGTCAATACAATAAAATTTCCCTCCGGTACGTCCAACATTACGCCGTTTTCGGTCGGGAATGAATAAACCGCCAAATCGCCGGGCGTTCTCGGAATCTGCATTGTTCCGCCTCCGGTAAAAATCTGCAATTTTTCCCAATTATCACGCTTTACGGGTAATGCACGAACTTCTAACAATCGGCGACAATAAATATCCCCGGCGGTTTCGTCCGGCATACCTAAATTTGTGCGCAACTCATTTGGCAAATTTTCCGCCCCTTTTTCGTATTCAACAAAGAATATTGCACCACGCAAAAGGTTTTGTTCTTTAATCGTCCTTACGTCTTTTATTCTTTTTCCGTATCTGCCTTGAACTGCATATATTGCGGCTTCAATTATTCTTTCCTCTTTGTCCGGGGCGTACATTTTAAGTTTAAAGTAATTCTCTTTCTCTGTAACTTCCGGTTCTGTTCCCGTTACATCTTCAATCATCAAAAACGTTTCCTCATCAAACGGGATAAATCTTTTCTTTTCCATCGCTTTTTTCTGTTATGTTATATAATTTTCTGAAATATATTACTTTGTTATCGCTACGGCTTGTTCTGTGGCATTTAAGCCCAACCGCCGGGCAATCGTCTTTATGGATAACGCAACACGCGCATCTACTCAAACATACATATTTGCCAACATTTTCAATCAGTTTATCAGACGGTTTAACCCATCTTTCCGCAATTATTACCATACCCCGGTAAACTGCAAGTTCGCCGGGGTTGTATTCACGTCCGGGTTCAAACGGTTGTGGTTTCTTTATTCTCATTTTCTATCGAACTAACCAACAAATCCAAATTTTCCTCTGTTCCGGAAATTGAAATTCTTGCTTTCCCTGCTCCCATTACCGCCAATTCCGTAATTGTGCAATCATATTTGCCTGCGGATTTTTGAAACTTTGCCGCCTCATTTAATGGCAATATTTTTGTTATCTCTTTCATCGCTCACGTTTTTAGTATTTTACATTACAAAGTTAATAATTTCTTTTGGTTTTTATCCATATCAGCCGGAAACCAACGGAAAAACAAAGCAATTTAATTTCAATATCTAAATAAACGTCATGTCCTTTTACGCCCTCAACCATAACTCCGGGCGTCAAATAAAATTGCTTATACTTCCACAAACTTTGCAGATACAAATAAAACCCGATACGTCCAATATGGAATCCGATTGTTTTCATTTCTCTATCTGTTTTTTTATCTGTTCCCAACTCTTTTTGTCAATTACCATTTTCCGGGGGTATTGTATTATTTCGCCCTTGGTATATACAAGATTATAGATACCCAATTGCCCCTTAATTGGCATTTCAACAACACGTCTTGGGTTGCGCATCATCCATCCGAAACCCTTTGTTATTTTTGCCCTCTTTTCCTTTGGAATCCGGGTGTTTTCCCAATCCTCCGGCGTAAACTCTTTTATCGGCTTCACGTCGTACAACTCAACCAATCCCAAAGTAACGCCGCTTTCCATTCCGGGATAAACCGGTTTTGCCGACGAACAAATAAGAACGTCGCCACGGTATGACGTTTTTTTGCTTCTAACTTCAATTGATTTTCGCCCGTAAACAACGCCGTTTTCGTCTTTGTATGCCGCCGTTACCAAATCATTTGCGTATGGCTGTTTGACGGTCAACGCACGCCAACGGTCGTGTTTTTCGGGGTCATATTCTTTGCTATTAAACTGCATAACTTTATTTTTTATCTTTCCCGGCGGGTTCCTTGTAATGGGCAAAACCAATTGGTCGTATCGGTTCCGGCTCCGGAACGGCTGCGTCCTCCTTATTGTATTCAAAAGAAACAATAACCGTTCGCCCCTTTTTCCGTGACCCAATCAGCCGGGAACCCTCCGGGATTTGAATTTAAATTTCGTTCCTCATTCTCAAAATGGCAAATCATCTTTGTCTTGGTCGGGAATTGGCGGCGGCGGTGTTGGTGCGCCTCCCTGCTGCGTTGTTTGTCCGTCTTTCTTTGGCGACAACATCTCCATATTAAACCCGTAAACTTCTGTAATGTATCTTTTGACGCCGTTGTTGTCCTCATAACTGCGGGTTCTTATTTTCCCCTCAATATAAAGTTTATCGCCCTTTTTTACATACTCTTTTGCAACCTTTGCCAATCCATTTTGCAAAACAATATTGTGCCATTCGGTGTGCTCCGGTACTTCTGTACCATTTGCCGTTTTAAATGCTCTGTCAGTTGTCGCCAACGTGAATTTCGCAACCGAACCGCTGTTGTCGAAATCTTTATACTCCGGGTCTTTTCCGACGTTACCCATTAAAATAACTTTGTTTACACTCATAGAAATATAGCTTTAAAAATCCAACTTCCAACACTCCATAACGTCCAAATGTATGACGCAACCGTTAACGCCACGAACGTATAAAATACAATTTTATATCCGGTTTGTTTTTTGATTTTCATCTACTTAAATTTTACGCCATCCAACAAATATTCTTTTTTCATATCCGACCATCCGGCGGCATGATTTATCGCTTTCCGGTCGTCGTCGTAAACAAATCCAACTATCCAACCGCCGACGTTTGATTGTTTTATTAGTCTTACCAATTTACCGACGAAAAAAGAACGGTATCGGTAATATGCTGAATTTTCACTAACAAACAAAACCCGTCTTTCTGCATTTATTTCGGGCGGATTTTCGATTTGCGGGCGTTTCTCCATTTCCGGGTACCTTTGTACCCTTTTAAAATCATTTTGGATTGAACGGCGGGAAATTGCCCCGTAATCGGGTGTTCTTTTTTTCGTCCTCATATTTTCAAACTTCTGTATTCGTTTTTAAGCAATTCAATAATCCGGACGTTGCCCGGATATATTCGCATTTTCTCACGGTCGCCATTCTCCCAACGGTTGTGCATTTCAAAGCAAAGTATATTAATATTCCTTGGGTCATGCGCCATTTCCGGATATGCCCCACGGGTTAATATATGGGAACAATACGTTGCCGAAAAATTGTGCAAAGGTCGCAACGTTTCCTCGCATCTGTGCGGCTTATGTTCCCAAACCCACCGGAAAAACCGTTGGTTGGCAACGGGAATGTCGCCACGTCCTAAAACGCAATTCCCGAACAATTCCCGTTGTAACTCAACACGCAACCGTATATCTAACCGAAAATTACGAATATCCAATAACGGTTCGTAACCACGTGCAACGCAATATTCATATTCGCAACGCTCGGTCAACAATATTGGCTCCATTACATATTGTCTGTATCGTACGTCGGGTCTGCCATTCCCGGGAACACATCATTTTCATTTTCGTTGTCTGTATCATTTACGTAAACTAACTGGTTTGGTTCCCCATCAGCCCCGAACAAATCCATTTGCGCCTTTTTGCCCTCAAACAGAAATTCGTAAACCTCGTTTTCAATATCGCAAACAATGTTTTCCAACTCTTCCTCAAAACCGAACGTTTCAACGTTATATTTCATTCGTGGGGTATTGATTGCTGTTTTCTGATTGTTTGATATGGTAAACAATCCGGTTAAAACGACGCCTACGTTATCATCCTGCCCGGACAAAGAAACGCCCCTTACTTCGATATTATTCAAACATTCTTCCGCAAATGCGGCTGCAATATATGTTTGTTTCTTTGTTGCTTTAAACTCCGGCGTTTCCATCATGGTTTTAAATGACGTTATGTTGAATACACGTCCCATAATCGGGCGCAAATCATTAAACAAATTACGCAAATCCGGGTGTATGTCTTTTGCACTCAATACATGGTATTTGTTCGTGTAACTCTCATTTCCGACAACTTCCGTTACTTCATAATGTACGTCTAACCCGCCATCTTTCAATAACTTTACTTTCGATAATGAAAACTTTTCCTTTGTAGGAATCGGCATAACATTTTGTTTTTTTTCGCTCATAATTTTTAATCTTTATTGTTTCCCGGTTCCTCCGGGTCGGTTTCTTCTTGGAAATACTCGCACGGTTCATCATCAGCACAACGACCGGACAAACAACATACCGGATAATCCACGCAATCAATGCACATTTTTTTTTCGTTCATAATTTAAAAGTCTGTTTCATTTAACAATTTTGCAACCTTGTTTTCCGGCTCTGCATCCGGTGCAAATATCGGTTTCGGGTCGTGAACTAAAACTTCCATTTTTACCTTTTTGGTCTTTGCGGGTTCCGGTTCCGGGTTAAACTTCAATTGTTCCGCCGGATATTCTTTTGGTTTCAGTTCTATAATACCATTTTCCACCAAAACCGGAATACAACGTTTGCAGGCTTTCACGTCCTCCAACGCATCATGCGCCGGGAATGTTTCGCCGGGGAAACATTTATTATAAAGTTCTTCCAACGTCGGGAATTTTCCGGGGCGTCCATTTGCAAACATTGCGCCGACAAATTTAACTGTTTTCATCATGGTATCAATTCGTTTTCCATTAAACAATGCGTCCTCGGCTTTTTCGTCGTAATACTCACGCCCCATAATTCGCAATATCATTGCTTTTACAATTGACGTATCAAAGTAAATGTTGTGTCCTACCAACAAACGGGCTTTTTCGCAATCCTCCAAAAATTCGCCTATAATATCAGCAAATGGGACGCCATCGGCGTTTGCTCTCTCTGCTGTAATTCCGTGAACTTCTGTTGACGCTTCCGGTATTTCCCACCCCTCCGGCTTTATGATAAATGAACGTTCCTTTTCGTTTACCGCCCATGCCAATTGCACAATATTTGGAAATTCCGCAAAATCAACGTCCCATTTTGCGTCCTTTGGGGGCAACCCGGTTGTTTCACAATCGAACGTCAAAACATCTTTCATAATGTCGTTTATCTCATTTCCTTTGCTGTCTTTCAATGTTACTTTTTTCATAATAAAAAATCTTTTTTGCCCGTCTTTATTGGGCGTTTGTTCAACATAATTTGCCCGTGTAATCCACACGCAACCGCATTTCAAACATTTAACCCGGCTATATCCGTGCGGCGTATATTGGTACCGGATAACCCGCCAATCTTTCAACGGGTAACATTTACGGGGTTGGTTACACTTACAAAACATAATTAAAAACTTTTTGGGTCGTCAATAAATATGCTGTATTCCTCGGCGGCAATCTGTTTTAAATGCTCAATGTGTTCTATCAATTCCGCATTGCTCAACTCTGATATTTTACGCAACCGGGTTTCATATTTCCCGGTGTTAATATCCGGGGTCTGCTCATACATAACCGGGGACAACTCACGCAATCGGCGTTCGGTTTGTTCCTCTGTCAGACGCTCCCCGGCTTCCCAAATTCCGGTTCTGAATGTTGGTACAACGTAATTGAAATAATAACCTTTCAAAGCCTCTGATGAACCGGGCGACGCTACAATAAAACGGGCGATTATGCGGCTACCTTTGTGCATTGCAAAGAATTGATTTAATTCGCCCATGTACATTTGTAAACCGCCGTTATTATTAATCATTCCCGTTGCTGTTATCTCTCTTTTCCTCATTGTCTTTCTTTTCTTGGTCAACAAATTGTTTAATTGTAATATTAAACGCTTCGCCGCCAACTTCCAATATAAACTTTCTTTCGCTGCTTGAATATCCCTGCAACTTCTTATCCATTGCATTTGCATACAATACCGTCATTTGTCCCGGTTCAAAAACTCCTCGTTCCTGCAAACGGTCTATCAGGTGCCGCTTCAATGGTGCGTCCGCCATCATTCCGGCTTTTCTGCGGGTGTTTTCCAAATCGGAAATAACCACTTTCAGATTATTATAAAAAGCGGGTGTTTTCAACACGTCCGAAATTATCATTTCTTTAACTTCCATATTGTTTTGTTTAAGGGACGCCGGGGAACCGACGCCCCGGTTAATTACTCGCTTTCTGTGTATTCCTCAATAATCAAATCGTCCTGCCCTCTTTTAACTTCTTCAATGAATCCTTGGAACCCGTTTTTCTTGGCAATATCAATAATTGATTGCAATCTCTTTTCGCCCAAACTTTCGCCCCTCGCAATGCGGAATACTTTCACGGTTGGGTTACTTGCTATAATCAGTTTTGCGGCAACCTCCATTATCTGCGAATCTGAAACCCTTCCGGCGACAAATGGGACGTCATTTAATACTAACCCATCATCACTAAACGAAAGCCCGGAAATCGGTAATTTCGCCGACGAAATAAGTTTTTCACGCTCGGCGGATAATTCCGCAATTTCTGAATCCATCTTTTCCGCTTCTGCTTTTTTGTCGTCTGCTTGTTTTTTCTTTGAAAGATAATCGGCAACCTTTGCAGCCTTTTTGTTGTGTTCCTCGGCTTCTTTCAATTGTTTTTCTGTATCGAAATTATTCGGGTTCAAAGCCTCATAATCTGTTAACCATTTTTCGGCACTTGCTATTTTTCCCTCATAATCTTTCTTTTCTTCTTCAACGACCGAAACGGTTTGTTTATACGTCTTTTCGGCTTCTTCCATTGCTTTCTTTGCCGCCTCAATTGCTTTATTGTATGAATCTTTGGCGGCTGCCAAACGTACCGGAATCTCTGCCAATCTCCCCTTTCTTTCTTCCATACGTAAACGCACGCCCTTTGCTTTCTCAACCAACTTTGCGTTTTCCTGCTGTTCTTTCATCAGTTCCGTAATGTCCTTTGGTTTGGCATACGTTTTCAAATCCTGCGTTGTCAATCCCTGCCCGGCTGCATCTGATATTGATTTGTAGGTTTTCAAATCTCGGTTTACTCCGGTACGTTCTGTTTTAAGCCCGGCAACGGTTGTATCAATTTCGGCAATCCTTGTTCTTACTTCTTCCGGCAACAAAGACTTTACAACCTCAATTTGCTTTCTGCGTCCCTCGGCGGTTTCCGACCAACGGGAAAATTCCACGGCGTCAAAATCTGTATAACCGAAAATCTTTTGTAACATAGAAACGTTATCACTTTTCATTCCGGTTGTCTTTGATTTAATTGATAACGTGCCACGTGGGTTTGCTTTCGTGAATTTCAATTCAACCTCGTATTCCTCGCCGTCGTCGCCGACAATCATTTTTGCAAAACCTTTGCTTTCTCCATTCTTCAATACGGCGTCACGGTTCCCGGTCAACAAAGCCCCAATTGCTTTTAATACCGTTGATTTTCCCAACTCATTATCCCCGGTAATGAAATAAACATTACCGTCAAAATCTGCGTTAAACTCTTTAATTACTTGGAAATTTACCAATTCTAATTTCTTTACTATCATAATGCTCTCGGTTTGTGCCTTTCGGCGGTTAATATTATTTTTTTGTTTCTCTCATTCTTTGGTATATCATTGTTTGCACCTTAACAAATGCGTCCCGGATTTCTTTCGCTTCCTCAACCGTGCAATCAGCAATGAAATTTTCCAAACGCTTGTATAATTCGTTCAACTCTTTGTCGCTTATTGCGTGCCGGGTTGCTCCTACTTCATCTATAAACATATCAAAACACCATTTGTATTTAAGAAATCTTATATCCTAACTCTTTTGCAATTTCTATTGCACATTCAACGTTTTCTATTCCATCAAACATCAATGTTTTTGTTTGAAAATCTATGCCATAAAATGAAACTTCATTATTATGCGCATTAATACCGTTTTTGTGAATCTCTAATAACTTCATAGTTTTATAATTTATCCGGGAACCCGCCCGGTCGGTGTTTGTCGTACTCTGAAAGATTTTGGCTTTATCACTTCATTTAATCGGTTACCGAACCATCATTTAACCCTTTGTAGATACCGTTGCTTACTTTCTACTCTTACGAACTTAATCTTTCAACAGTCTTTTTGCATTTTGGTTAGACTGTGGGGTCTTTCGTTGTTTGACACTGCAAATATACGCATAACATTTTAACTACCAAAATTTTTTCTTTTTATTTTCAAAAAAAAAACAATAAACCCGGAACGTTATACATTCCGGGCATAAATCAAAACAGCCTCATTTGTTTATCTGTTATTTTAGCAACAATTGCATCAACTTCACCTTCTAAACGTTTACACGTTTCCAATATTTCCGGTCTGCGTTGGGCAAAATATCTGCGTTGATTATGACGCAATTGTTTTGTTAATTCAATAAAATAATCAAAGGCATATTCCCATTCATAACCGTATGCAATTGAAACTTTATGTTGGCAACATCTTGTTATTAAAGAATGGTCGTAACCATATTTTTTACATGCTTCATCAATACTTTCAAAATAACCTATCAATTCCTCGTTCTTAAACTGAAACAAAGGTTTTGAATGTAAACAACATTTGCCACGTTTCCCATAAAAAGGACAATTTTCTCCACTTTTAGATAATCCAATACGTTCTTTTGTTATTGGGTTATTATTATTTTCTTTTATAGTAACCCATCTTAAATTATCAACAGAATTATTTTTTCTATTTCCGTCTATATGGTCAACGCATGGTTTACCGTCCGGGTTTGGAATAAATGCCATTGCAACAAGTCTATGAACTAAACATGTGGTTACTTTCCCTCCAATACATAAATGAATGTGTTTATAACCGTATGTGTTTGTTTGCTGTTTCATCAACTTTCCATTTCTAAACACATTTCCGTTTCTATCAATTTCATATTCTTTAAAATCCGGAATACTTATTTTTTCCGGATTTTCGATTTGCGGGGCTTTTTCTTCTTCCATGTATATTTTATCCATTTTGAAATTAAAATCGCTCTACGTGGCTAAAACAAACGTTCGTGCATGTTGCTTGGTAAATTCTGACGCACCCAACCGGGGTTGTTGCGCAAAATGTATCGTCCAAAGTGCATTATCAACGTGGCGTCGGCGTTCCACAATGTCGGTTTCAATTCCGGGTACAAATTCCCGGCAATCTCTTTGTATCTGCGTTTTCGCTCGTTCTTTTCTTCTTTTTTTCGTGTCGTCTTTGCTCGCAACTTCAATTCGTTTTGCCATTTCATAGGGTGTACCATAACAAACGGAATGTCGCAAACTGAAATGATTGCTTTCAATTGCTCAAAGTTTGCCATCATCTTTTGTATTCGGTACAATTTACCCATATTTACGCCATCGGCACCCGGCGTTACATCATCCGGGCGCACGCTCAATTTTTCCAAAAAGACAATTGGCGAACAAATGGTTTTCAGATATTCCAAATAATTACGCAAATCTGTTAAACCCTTTGGCATTTGTATTGCCTTGATATTTTGATTTGGTCGCCATGTTACAATACCGCCATTGCTTCCCGGGTCAATTCCCACTACTGCTGAAATTCTTATATTTTTTTCCATATATAACCTCCCGCTTTCTTTGATATCCCTTTTATATTATTTGAAATAGATGTTATAATTTTCATAATTAAAATAAAACTTGCTGTCTTTGAAACTCAATTAATCTTTTCTTTGCTTGTTCATAATAAACC
>ULRJ01066791.1_pt1 | contig 30084 bp, 34 predicted proteins | sample 1955321 | NCBI WGS metagenome assembly ULRJ01 (sample SAMEA4835679, study PRJEB28245) | human gut metagenome | biome: gut microbiome; material: fecal sample | place: Denmark | collected 2008 | reverse complement strand
CAGCCGTGACAGCCGAAATCAGCAATGGTAATAAAGACGACATGGTAAGGTCGATCATCAGTACTTCCAACGTAAACACCAGTCCGGCAATAGGCGCTTTAAAAATACCTCCGATGGCACCCGCCGCTCCACAGCCTACCAGCAACATCAGTGTACGGTGCTCCATCTTGAACATACTTCCCAAATTCGACCCGATTGCCGATCCGGTCAACACAATAGGTGCCTCGGCTCCTACCGATCCGCCGAAACCGATGGTAATGGCACTGGCAATGGTCGACGACCAGATATTATGTCTTTTGATACGCCCCTGCCTCCTCGAAATTGCATAAAGAATCTTCGTGACTCCATGGCTGATATCATCCTTTACGATATTGCGTACAAACCATCCTGCCAGAAAAATACCGACCACCGGATAAACCAGATACAGGTAGTTGGCCTCCGTCGTATTAAAGTTATCTGTCAGGAAATTCTGTATCGTATGAATAAAGAATTTTAGGAGCAGTGCAGCAATGGCAGTAAAAATACCGACCAGAAAACTTAAAATGAGAATAAACTGCTTTTCTTTGATTTTATTCTCGCGCCAGATAATAAAGCGCTGTAATAAACTTATCTTTTCTTTTTCCATCATTCGCGAATAATCTTGATCACTCCACCTTTATCCAGTTTAATGATACTCGATGGTTTAGGACGACTCATATCATCTTGTCGAAAATTGACAATGTAATCCACCGACGATTTTATTTCTTCGCTGATTTCATTAAAATTGGCTGCTCCCGGTTGTCCGCTGACATTGGCAGATGTCGAGACAATCGCTTTGCGAAACTGCTGGCACAAACGACGGGAAAACGCCTCGTTTGTCACCCGGATGCCTACGCTTCCATCCTCTGCAAGCAGATTTGAAGCCAGGTTGCGGGCACCGGAATAAATGATAGTTAATGGCTTATCGGCAACCTCAATCAAATCCCAAGCTACCGAAGGAACATCCTGCACATAGAATTCCACTTTCACCGGCGAGTCTACCAATACCAGCATCGCCTTGCTGTCAGCACGTCGTTTTATCTCATACACCCGGCGCACAGCGTCTTCATTGGTAGCATCACAGCCAATTCCCCAAACCGTATCGGTGGGATAGAGAATCACCCCGCCTTCGCTCATCACTTGACAAGCTTTTTTAATGTCTTCTATCATTTCTTGATCTATTTCTTGTGAGAATAACGTGCAAAAATACTAATTTTGCCCAATAATAACAAAGGTTAAGAGAAAACAAATGGAAGAAATCGAATTTCATCACAGTTTACCTATACAACTACGATTCAACGACGTAGACAAATTCGGACACGTCAACAACACCGTCTATTTTTCATTTTACGATCTCGGCAAAACAGAATATTTCGCTTCTGTATGCCCGGGAGTCGACTGGGAAAAAGACGGCATTGTAGTCGTACACATTGAAGCCGACTTTCTGGCACAGATTTTTTCATCGGACCACATCGCCGTACAAACCGCAGTTTGCGAAATCGGAACCAAAAGCTTTCATCTGCTGCAACGGGTCATCGACACCGAAACAATGGAAGTGAAATGCATCTGTCGTTCGGTCATGGTGACATTCGATCTGGAGAGACACGAATCCAAGCCACTGACCGAAGAATGGATAGAGGCAATCTGCCGGTTCGAAGGGAGAGACTTAAGAAAGAAAAAATAAATAATCCTCCGTAGATACCTTTTTTCTACGGAGGATTTTGTTTTTCTCCTTAATATAAGAATTCCTTATTCACGTTCCCCGACACACTCGCGTCAAACCAGGAAAGATTGGATTGATCAAGCACCCATTTCTCATAATTAGGATATGCTTTCGTAATGATAACTCTTTCCTTGGGATAATTCCAGGCCGGTGAAGAGTCTCCCTTCCGCGGGAAATCAAGAGCCCATGGATATCGGTTATCCATACGATAATAAACTTCAGCCCCGGGATCCGATCTGTCATTTTCTGTCCCGAAGAGTGAAGTGTCGGCATGTTTTGTCGGCTTATAATCTACCAGATGTATTTCTCTTTGACGGCTGTTGACAAAAATAAACGGATTAAACTTCTGAGTTAACAAGCTGCTGACAGGAGTCTTCAGTCGTACGGTTACTTCAACCGGAATAGCGGAAACTCCGACCGCCGCACCCTCCGTATTCACATATCCTTCAGTCGTACCGAAAGCAGTATTAACATCATTCCAGACAATAAAAGTGGCCCGGTCATTACCCTCTTCAAGCGTAGCACCTTCCGACTTTGCTTTGTCGATATTGTCAGCCGAAAGCGGCAGTTCGATGCCTACACCGATATGCGTCCATGAAGCTGCTCCCTTTGCAATCGGCGTGAAAGTCAACTTTAGAGCAGTAATCATATTATTATCCTCTTTCTCCAACTCATAACTGTAATTCATCACAAAATCGTTGAAGTCATAGTCCCCCATCTTAGGCCACTGGTCTTCAAAGGCCAATGTACCGTAAACAGCCTCCGATGGAGTAAATTCATCGATCACCGGAATGTCTTCTTCCGGTTTTATGGCAGATACCGGTGATGCGGTAAGCTTTATCATCACATCATTAAAATCATAATCTGCTTTCGGATCATCATAAGGGCGAATATCGAAGCCCATAATGCAACAGTTATAATCGGGCACATTTCGAATCACCGCATTCGTCCTTTTCGTTGCATTCAAAGATGGGGTAGAGTAATAAAAGCCATTAACATCTCCATTCGGGAAGGTCTGATTCTTGAACTTATAGGAACTTTTTGAATTCACTCCTCCATTGGCAGCATTTACATTAGCTATATTCAATCCGTCACGTGCCACAGCAAAACCGATACGTGCACCTTTCGGGAATACCTTACTATATTGTTTTCCGTCCCAATACAACAATTGTACTTTTAAACCCGAAGGACACTTCTGCTGATGAGTATTCGGAAGTAACAAAGTCATACGATGTCCCTGTATATCTTCACGTCTGCCAAGCTCCCCTTCCTGGTAGCTATAATAAGCCAACACATTGTAGACGGTCGCATTATTTACATAAAATCCACCATCACCGACATACGTAGCCCACACTTCCGCTCCCAATTCGTCAGTCACCACCAGGTCAGAGCTCTTTTTCAAATCCACATCCTGCACATTCTTCTGTTCCGGATACCAACTATTCATTAAATTTAGAAACTTAGCAGATAATTCCTCTCTCGTAACAAGCGGAGAAGCATTCAAAAGTGGTATACCGTCTTTTCCAATCTCCGAATCAGTATAAGGGCTATACAATTCATAAAGATTGCTTAGTTTCTGGTCGACGGGAACATCCAATCCTGTTTCACTCCGGGTAGCAACCATACGGGTAGTAGCAGTCTTGATTTGAAAGGCTGTTGCAGTCAAGTTGCACGTCATCGAAGGTTGCACATCCATCTCCTGCACTCCGGGATAACCGGCTGTCAACGAAGCGACATACAACTTATCACTGTTTGCCGGAACAGAAATAGTAGCATCAATCTGCCCATTCCCATCTGTATAGCCCATATAGAGAGGCTTACCGGAAATAATCCCGTCTTCTTCATAAGGCTGTTGAAGATACACTCCAACCCCTATCCCCTCAGCAGCTTTTCCATCTGCCCGGGTAACAGATATATGAATCTGTTTATCGGATCTCAAAGCGAATTTGAACGATAGGTCCAACTCTTCCGTTTCGCCAGGATCCCCCCCCGACGGTTCATACAAATCTTTCTCATTTACACATGCTACACAGCAAAGTGCTATCAGCAGTGCATACTTCAGCAATGATACATTTCTCTTCATAAGACGATGTTTGTCTGTTTGTGTAAGGTTACTATATTCAGTAAATTAACAACCTAACTTGAATACAAAAATAACAAAAAAACAGAAACTTACAAAATCTAATCATCTTAATGTAGATTTTATTCTTTTTATATCAATTTATGTAGCCATGTGAAGCTTACAGTCAGTCCACGATCCAACTATCAATATTCCTTGTTTTCGAGCTAAAGTTCACTCCTGCCTTTATCAGTTGGCGGGAATCATTGGCAAACGGAACGGCATATCCCTTTTCTTCTATCTGTTTCAAAGCCTCTTCCGCACTCCCGTCAAATTTGAACTCCATCACATGCTACCCCGCATTTTTCATCCTCTAAACTGAAGATTTAGAGGTTTTCAAATGAGAATCTATATAAAAGTAATTATCATCTCGCAAACTTTCAAAGTTCTGTATCCCAATCGGGTAAAGTTTAGCCATAGCGTATTCCTATTAATGGCTTCACTCACAAATATACAAGATTATTCCTAATTACCGATTCCGTAAACCATATAATAAAATGCCGCTATCCATTCTTTCAAACAGACAACGGCATTTATTATTTCAACCGAAATAATCGGCTGACCGTCAAAGTAATCCCTGACCTCCTATTACCCCGGCAATAGCACTTACCACAGCAATGATTACTTTCAAAAAGATGTTCCAATTATTTTTCCTCATATTCTAATCCTATAGAACTGCTAACTACGCAGTCGGATCATCTACTATGTCTCCATCACCACCTCCGGAACCATTATTGCCCGAAGCACCGATTCCACTCGCTTTCTGGAACTCAACACCCTGAAACAAAGCCCGGGTAGTACCGATAGCCGCAGGACGAGTATATTCAGGAGTAAAATGACAAAGAAGGGCTGCCACCTGATTCGGGTTCACCTCTTCCTCTTTGTCCACTCCCCTTCCTCGTGTACGCGCTTTCATCGTAAAAGTACCCAATCCGTCCAGACGTACCGTCTTACTGTCCAGCAATGCACTACGCATCGCTGTCATCAAGTTACGAACCACATTATGCACATCACCCGGAGTCAACGACGATTTTTCCGCAATCATCTCAGCCAATTGCTGAGTAGATACCACCTTGCCTACCTTCACCAAGTTCAAGTGCCATTTCTTATCACCGGACTTAGTTGCCATAGTCGATTTTACTGCTTTATAAAATAATGCCATATTCCTGCATCTCCTTTTTTAATGTTATTACTACTGATTTTATTCACATTGCGTTGATCAACATTGCAAAGGTGAACATTTGCAGGAAGATGACAAAAGAAAACAAGGCATCCGGATCAAGTTATACAGAATAAGTTATAATCATCACATTATCAGTGCTATTACTTATTTTTTCTTATACATCTACTTCACATATTCTGCTATTGTCCGATTATTCATATTATACCCGTTTAACGAAATATCCCCGGTTTTATACCTGGCATGGCATAAAACCGGGGACGAAACAAAAATCTATACTCATTAGGGCATATCTCTTTTCTACTTCGTAAATCTCCGATAAGCCTCTTCCAGTTTTTTATCGTACTGATTCTGAGCATATCCGGGACCATTATATCTTTTGGCAAAACCGGTCCAGTCTTTCCGCTCCAGATTGGGCCGTAATTCAGCAAATTTAATGAACCTGGCAAATGCCTCCAGTTGCTTATCTTCTCCGGAACACATATCTTTCACCATTTCATCTACACTGCCGTACCCGCACATCACATAGTTAAAGCCCATCACCTGAAACATTCCCCATGAAGTGGAAGCGTCAGCAGCTTCTTTATGTATTTCTCGGGCCTTTTCCAGACGTTCATACTCTCTTATCCCTCCATAATAATGTTCTCTCCTCCAACTGGGATAAAGAATATTTTCATTACCGGCAACATACTTCTCCGGATCAAGTCCCCGCTTTTTGAGTTCTCTCCAAAAGATGTGACCTTCAAATAAAATTATCGGCCTCCCCGGCGCCACAAAGCCCCCACGACCACCGGTTTTTTAAGCACTCAATTACTTTAACCCTATTAAAAAACAGCGATTTATCATCACTTACGATTTCAAATTTAACATTTAATTTGCATATTATTCTAGAAACGCTTCCGGAGCGTAGGTTGAACAGTCTTTATTTCCACTCATAATTTCACGGAAAGCATGTATCAGATAATCGCTGACTTCCAGACCATGCATTTGGGCTGTTTCCATTACTGTAAGATATGTAGTAGCTACATCCACTCCAGCATCACTGCTATAGAACAAAGAATTCTTTCTGTTTACGGTAAAAGGTCTGACGACATGCTCAGCAATCATATTGTCGATTGTATAACGACCATACGATAGTTCTGTAATTCAGCCCAACCGTTAAGATCAAGTCTCCCAAATAAAGGCGATTGGCATTCTTTATCATCTTTTCGGCTCTGGCATGAAAAGTTGTGAGGATTTAGAGCACATCAGACTGCAACCGACGAAGTTTTATTTTATCAGCACTTCGGTAAAGCTTGATATTCTCTGCTTCAACCATATACAAAAGTCCAATCTGTTCTACAAACCACGCGGCATCAGAATCCTTACTTATCTCTTCGGCTTTGAACTTCGCCCGCACATGCGCCCAACAAAGAAGATGGACATTTTCAGGATTCGTACGTGCAAGATATTTATAAACGACGTAACCATCAGAATGAATCGAACCTGTAAAATCCCCTAAAAGTTCCTCTATCGGGCGACATCCACGACTGTCATTCTCATCATTGTCATAAAGGAAACAAACCAAACCGTCTAGCTTGTTGACCAAAACCCAAACATACTTTTTAAAATATCTGCCGAGTTTCGTACCATCCCCCTTATATTTTATACGTACCCTACACCAACTCTCATCAATATGAAGAATGGATTTCACCTTCAATAATCTCTGTTTGATGTATTCATATAAAAGTTTCAAATAATCGGCAACCCTCTTAAGCCAGTTAGAACGGTTATTCTCGCTGGAAGTAAACTTATCAATGCGCATACCATACGAATATTCTCTCTGTGATTGGGAGTATGAAGCGATCAACTGTTCACAACCATATCAGCAAGAAATTCGAGAGTACAGGGGCCACGCTTGTTGTCGAGACTCTCTGATTTTATTTTAGTCAAATCCAAGGAAAAATCAGCACTACCTGTGGAAAAAGTACCAGAACCGTCATCATCCATCTTATCCTCTTCACGGCTCTTTCTGTCTTCTTGTCTGATACGGAAGGAGAGACTCTTCTTGCCGTAAGACATTTTATTGTGACGCTTGGTATAATCCGACTGCTTAGAGACTTCTTCACTCAAATCACGGATTTCATCAGTAATGATACAAATGATATATTGAAGACGGGCTACTTGAGACTACAAGGATTCATTGTGCTTCTCAGAAGCCTCCATTGAGGGTTTCTACAAAGAATAGGACTCCTTGAATTGATTGATGGCAGTGGACAAACTATTGATCTTATCTATGTAATCTCCACGTTCCATTTCAGATAGCGGTTGATTTGCTTGGGACTCCTTATCCAAAGCATGGAAATAATGAGTCTACATAATCATTTTGTCTATATCCGTTTTCTGACTCTTTTTTACACTAAAAAATCAACAAAAACAACGGACAAAAAAGCATATAACACAGTGTATTACAATTAATATCAATCTCACATTATAGATAACGTACATACAACAGAACATTTAAACAATGCTACCAAGTACTTGAAGTCGAGTTGAAAATGAGTCACACGACCACCTTCATAGACAGGATGCATAAACTGGTAACCACGTTAATTAATTCTGAAAGCAGAACAGGCAAGATATATATACGAAGCAATACAAACAGACAGTCAAAGCAGATAATTCATAAATTACTAGATCACATTATAAACCTTCTACATCATACTTTGTACATTACCACATTTGTGTTTCTAGTAAGCACGTAATACCACCTCGAATGCTTCTGCATACTGAAGTCCCCATTGACCACCACGCATAGCTGCAAGTCCAGTAATGTATTCTACTGAACGAGGATGAGGATACGTACGCATCACACCTCGATACATCGAAAGTGCCTTAATTTTAGCATCCACCCCCTCTTTGCCTACCTCTACATAGCAGTTCGGACGGAATAGGCTCATAGCACTATTAATAGCCCACTCTGTGCAAGAAGGAACTTCCATGTACCACAGCTCTTTCACACGCTTTATCTCTGGACGACGTTGGAACAAACGCACCGCCTCTTGGCACGCCATCGACGTCATCAGATGATCATTATTCGTATCCGCAGGATGGTGTGTTATTACAATATCTGGCTCACTCTCCCTGATTGCACTCTCTATGAATTGTACCAATTTAAGGTGAGGCACAGTATTCATCTCTATATTCGGGAATGTAGCCTCAAACTTGTGATGCACTCCCACATACTTCAACGCACCGTTCATATCCTCCTCTAATTCATTATCCTCTGGGCGGAATGCACGCGCCTTTGCTTCAGTACACATAATAGCCACATCTATTTCATCACCTTGATGTGACCATTTCCAAATTGACGCACTAACGCCAAGAACCTCATCATCAGGATGAGCCACTACAATCAAATATTTCATGTTATTTTCTATTTATAATAAGTACTTACTCGTAATTATGTTATAGTGAACAGCAAAGCCATTACCGATTACTGGCAAATATCACATATTAGTCTTTTCACATGCTGTAGTCAGCATAATTAAATAAAATAGTGTATATTATTTTTTATTTTTCAAACAAAAATTCGGCAAGGAGCGCATCATGATCACTCAATCCCCCCTGCATTAATTTTCCTTACAGACTCAAGGTGAAGCGAAGTTTTAGAGTACAAGATATGATCAATCTTATACGGCAACGGACTATGGATTGTAGTATCTTAACTGTGCCACACTTCCATCAAGCATCGGTAAAACTTACATCTTTAAAAACACGCAACGCTGGCGAACCCGTCACATCATTCATATCTCTAAGCACGACGAACGGAGTTGATAATGTCAGCAATGAATCAATTATTACATTTATCTCCTGCTTTCGCAATACCAAAGCATTCTTGATATTTTGAAGATAATTTCCAAAAGCCCCAACACCATCTATATCATCCGGCTTAATACTATTGGATACTACCGAATAATTATTGCTCTACAGATGATAGCCATACAAATCTACTTATTTGCCCTGCAGCATTATTGATGACAAAACAGTATAGGCAAAATAATTTACACATTCAAATATTTTCACTTGCTTCTTTAGCAGCTATATACTGTAGAAATAATGAATATCATTACATATGACATGTGTCGTATATGGAAAATGCGTTTTAAGCAGAGTATCTAATTTATATAAGAACAAGAATATCCACTAATAAGCGACCTTAATAACGAAAGGAAATGTATCTGCCCTAGTTAGTTACATTATTTTAATCCCCAAATTTTATCATACTGACCTACAACATTCTTTGCATCATATTGCTTAGCGGACTCTGCTGCCTTCGTAGCCATAGCTTCATAAATATTCTTATCTTCAATCAGTCTGCATAAATCAGAAACAGCCTTATCAGAATCATTCAATCTAAACAAAAAACCATTTTCACCTTCTTTAATCAAATCAACCTGACCACGAGTTGCTGTAGCTACTACAGGTAATCCAGATGCTAATCCCTCTATCATATTGATAGGTAACCCCTCGTTGATACTTGAGGCTAGTAATACGTCTGAAGCTCGCAAAAGATCTTGTACATCATTGCGATAACCTAAAAATTCCACAAATCCATTCAGTCCTTTAGATGCTACAATATTCTTATATTTATCCATCATAGAACCGCTGCCAGCCAAAAGTAGTTTTACATTTGAATGCCGCTTAACTAATTCTTCCATCACCTCAAACAATAGAACTTGATTCTTGCGCTCTGTCAACTCCGCTGGATAAATCATAATAAATAAATCATCTGCATAACCTAGCTTATTACGCAAAGCAGTCTTCTCATCAAAATTACTCCTTTTGAAAACAGAGGTGTCAATACCAACGCCATCCACGTTATATATTTCCTTACAAGGAAACTTATACTTCAACGCCGCTTCATAATCCTCCTTGTTCATGGTGAAGGTACAATCAGTTGAATAGCACAATAACTTCTCTGCAGTACGGAATATAAAATTCTTCAGTTTGCTATTACCTTCATAAAAATTATATCCATGAGCAGCATAGATAATTCTTCCCTGATGTTTTCCTATTGTAGCCAATCGTCCGTATGCCCCAATTACAGGTGTACTGAAATAGATAAGATCATAATGAGTATTCAACAGTTTCCTAAAGTTTTTAAAATACACTATATTTCGCTTGTTAATTGGCGTTCTTCCAAATTCTAAATCATACTTTGTAATAGAAGGCGGATAAGAATCGTTACCAGAAGCGACAACGGAAACTTCATAGCCATTTTCTTCCAAATGTTTGATATGATGTAGATGAAATTTAATATGGAAATGATCATAATTTGCAACGAATAGTGCTTTCTTCTTATCCATTTACAGTTCTGTCTATAGTTGTTTGAAAATCAAGATTACAGTATGTGTTCTCACCGTACTTAGAAAACTCCAAATCATAATTATCATCCGCAAAGGCACGCTCAACCCTTGACATCATCTTCATTCCAATCTTTACAAGCCAACCGAAACCGGGGATAAGGAGAGTTTTCTTCCCCATCGCCTTGCGAATAGCAACAATAGTATCAGCCGTAGAAATCACATCTGCGTTTTGTGGATGAAAATAACCGCCTTCACCATTCGCTACCAGTTCACATATAAAGTTATCTAAATGCCCAATATAAATCATGCTTTTCTTATTCTTGTAGTTTGGGAAGATAGGAGTCAATGAAGCCACCTTCTGTAACAACACAAAATTACCCTTGCATCCTTTACCATACACAACAGGAGGACGAACAGAAGCTATCTTAAAATCCTCAGCTTCCATAGCATGAATTTTCTGATCAGCCAGATATTTGCTTTTCCCATAGAAGTTCTTCGGACCTTCCTGCTCACGCGAGCTAATGGTTTCGGTGGTATCACCAAAAACATTCATACTGCTCATGTAGATATATTGTTTTACGCCTGCCTTCTTGGCCACATCGCATAATTCTACAGCAAGGTCTGTATTTATCTTATAGAACAAGCCTTCCATATCATCTGTAATCTTAATGTGAGCAATACCGACCACATTCACAACAGTATCAATACCTGTGAAGTCAATATCCTTAGGCTTCTGCTCGAACGAATTAATGATGATTACATTATTACCAGACTTTTTCAAAGCATGATAATAATGTTCACCGATGTAGCTGTTCTTTCCGTAAACTAATACTTTCTTCATTTCTGCACTAACTTTACTTAAAGTTTTCCCAATTTTCAATTACAGCATCCCATGGGGCACGATCTTCCTTGTCGTAGATATACACACACTTGGCGTCCTTAAAGTCGCGAAGCCACTCGGCAATGCTCACCATGCCACCTTCCACACGCTTACCATAGTCTATTACCTCACTCATCGAAGTGAATGGTTCAAATACCCTCCGGTCTGCAGGATCAATATAGCCGTTCTCCATACCCTTCACCCACAGGTAATCCAAAGGCATACCCGCAAACTTACAAGTCGGATTCCATGCTGACGCACGGAAATTTGTTTCCATAAAGTAGAAGGTGCCATCTTTGTCAATAAGGAACTCTACCTCAAACACGCCCTCGAAACCAATCTCTTCGAACATAGCTTGAAGCTTATGCTCCATCTCCTTATCCGTGAACATACACACATTGTGGAAAGGACTATAATATCCCTGTATCAAATACTTCCAAGTCATTTGGGTGATAATCTGCATATCCTTACCACGATTGATAGTATACCCCTCCAACGCCATCTCATTTTGTTTATCCACAAAATGCTGAATCATAATCAGTGGACTTGTAATCTTCTTAATGGACTCCTTCAGTTCTTCTTCGTTCTGGCAGACAAACACATCCCCTTTCCAACTACCCGAATTAGGCGAAATATCCTTAGTAATGATTGGATACCACAGTTGCTCTGGCAGCGGATCCTCCTTGCCAATAACATATGAATCCAATACGTTGAAACCATGCTTCTTTGCCAACTGCTGGATGTTGTATTTGTCCATAAACTCATTGATTCTGCCGACACGACCAGCGTTGTAGGTAATGAACTTATCCTTCCACTCGTCATAGTGCAAGTCGAAGTATCCCACCGACTTATCATCCGAGAATACAATATATGGTTTCTTCTCCATATTACCATACTCCTCCATCAACAACTTGTAGCCTTCCTCCACGGAGTCCACACGATGCAGTTTAGAAATGTACTTGCTCCGGCAAGCCACCTCATAACGTCTCTTCACTGAGATATACACAGGGTTAATACCGTTCTCGCCAAAAGCGCGAATCATATTCAACGGATTGTAGTGTTCTAGTGCAAACACGATGCACAAGTGACCATTGTAACTGTTGCTCATATAGTTAATGTAAGTCATTTCGTTCTTCTAGAAGTTAATAGCGTATTATTGTTAAGTCTAAAGAACTGATTCAGTAGTTTTCTATAATACTTATAAATATACTTTTCAAAGAACCAATGTCTTGACACCATTTTTTCCACAGCATCTGTATACATAGACTTTGGTCTTCTAAATGCTGACTGTTTAGGTTGATCAAAAATATGGAATAAATAAGATTCAATATCACCATCTTTATATTTTACAATACTTTCATTAAGCATTGACAAACATAACTTATCATTCTCATCTATTTCCTTTACCCTTGCCACAATATCATCTAATGTCTCATAATTATGGCAATTAACAAAAGCATTCTCATTAAAATCTTCTGCCACTCTTGGATCTCCCCAATAAATTGGAATTGTACCCGCCGCGAAAGCTTCAACTATTTTCTCTGTGCAATACCCACAATACGAAGTATTCTCGAAAGCGATAGAAAATTTGTGTTTTTGTTGAAAAGCAAATTTATCACTCACGGCACCGCCAATGTTGTTCATATAACGGCCTCCTGAATTCACTTTCTTATATTCGCACATCTTTAGAAAAATGTCAGTTCTTCGATCCTTAACAAAACAGTTAGAAACAACATAATTGCAAAATTCTTTTTTATTCTTCAAATCATCTATAGTGTACTTCTTCCTGTTCAAAATCATGTCAAAGAATTTTCTATACTGAAACAAGGTGAATAATGGAAGACGGAAATATCTGTCATCAAACGAGAACCTATCATACCCAATGCCGTAATCGCAGTGATTAAAATTTGGAGTATAGCATTCCGTAGTAAAGAATATTTTCACGCAATTATCATACTTTGCATTAAGATGCTCTTGACCAAACACTGAATAAATAACATAATCAGGTTCATCGGATAACTCAACTTTGTATTTTTTACTAAGAATTCCACTAAAATACTCATACCCGAGTTCAGTTGTGTAGGAGCCTTTATTAAAGTCTAAATATTTTAATTTTATAGTTTTCATTATCTCAGAATAATTTTTATTAAATAATCAAGTTCTGTCGTACCATATCGCTGGTCGATAGTAATAGGTATCACATATCGTGAAATCCAATGCTCGAAGCTACCTTTTGGTTGTTCATCACAGATATAGCTCCACCAGTGCCCCTGGAAATGCCTAGCCTTGAAAAGACGCTGAATAAGTCCATCGTCCTCCACTACCAACGGATACACCATAGGGATAGTCGTTTCATTATAATACTGCTTCGGATTAATCTTGTTGATGCCACCCAACCGATTGTGCATATAGTCGAAGTTATCACGTCTCTTTTGTTTAATCTGCTCATAGTCCGTTCCATCAAGGATAGTACGTGTCAATTTTGACATCTTCATGATGTCCTCCGTATCAATACGCTGTTCGTTAATATGGCGAGCTTCGTATCCCTTACCCTCACAACCATACTCTATACGCATCAACAGAAAAGCCGCCGTGTCTGAAGAATAACATTGAGGATATTCGCCTACATACTTGTGAGCACCCTTTCCAATCACATACGAGCCATCAGGCACACCTACAAATTTGCGGCAAGAGTAAATGTTCAATGCACCCGCTACAGGCTCACAAAAAAAACCCTGGCAGTTGTCGATGATAGGGTGTTCTGAAAGGCTTGCCAACTCAGACATGCGCTTGTGCGACATAATACCGTAGTAGTTCACAAACAAAACAGCCTCGTCTTTCTTAGCGTCCAAATCCGTTGGATTCCAATCATTGTCCGTATGGTAGAACTTCACCTTAGCACTATGCTTCAGCAACAACTCCCGAACAGTATCACACTGGTAATAGGGAATCCATATTGCCTTCACACCACTCACACGAAATGCATGCCAAATGGCAGAACGACCAGTATTTAGACGAGCAATATCCACCGACTGGTTATAATATTCCTTTCCCTTGGGGAACTGCATTTCTATGAAACTTCCAATCTCCATTATTCACCTATTTCTTTATCGGTTCTAAACTCGCTTTTATCTAACTTAGGTGCTCTAACCGAATCATCCGGACGACCAAAGCCAAGCACCAACTTGATAGTCGTAAAGAACACAATCCAATCTAGCTTTAGGCTCCAGTTACGCACATAGTACAAATCCTGCTCAGCCATCTGACGGCGGTTCTCCGACTCACCCTCATGGATAGCTTCCCAACCCGTGATGCCAGGACGCATAGACTGACGCTCCATCTGCTCTGTCTCAGTCATAACCAGCATTTCCTTAGGCAGAATAGGACGAGGGCCAATAAAAGACATCTCACCCGTTAAAATGTTCCATATTTGAAAGAGCTCATCCATATTCGTCTTGCGCACTATCATGCCCCACTTCTTCAGTCGCACCTCATCAGGAAGCAAATCTCCGTTCTCATTTCTCTCATTTGTCATCGAGCGAAGCTTATACAACGTAAAGTGACGGTTCCTATATCCGACGCGCACTTGCTTGAAAATAGGCGAAGAATCCGGTGAAGCAATAGCCACTAAAATCACACCAGCCAATAGCACAAACGTACAAGGAATAAACAGCACTAACGCCAAAAGCAAGTCAAACGTTCTCTTAATGAAATATCCCATTATATACAATATTTATTTACTATCAAAACACAAATAAAAGCAAGTTATTTTTACCATTCTAAAAAGAAATGGTAATATTCCAAAGATACTTCAAATCATACATTTAGTGCTTTTTGAAGTTCTGATAACACCAAATTTCTTTCATCAGTTGCTTTTTGAAGTAAATCATTAACTTTTTGCTTGAATTTGTTTTTATTATCCATTAAGCTTGAAAACATGGCATCAAGTTTCTCTGCAGAAACCTCTTCAATAGGTAATGAATATTCTGACAATCCCAAATCTTTCATAATACCTTTGCCCTTGTTTCCTCCATAAGTAATTGCGACTGTAGGAACCAAAGAATTAAGTGCAAAAATTACCGAATGGAAACGAGTACCAACAACGCAATCAAAATAAGAATAAACTTTCTGCAATTCTCTACACGTCAAACTTTTATCATTAATATATGTAATGCCATCTATATCTTTGCAAATCGATAACACATCTTCTATAGCATCGCAATCATTCTCATGTGCACTTGGTCCTAACGTATGAGCAACCATAGTAACATAAAATCCCATTTCTCTTGCAAAAATTATAAAACCACGAATTGATTGACAATATGCATTATAATGTTCCTTGGAATTTTCACTTTCAGGAAATCTATAAGGGCGCAATGTTATAGCAATGTTCTTGTTATTAATATCAACCCCATTGTTCTTCAAATACCCGACATAATCTTTTTTATCGGACGTTTGATAAAAAGCTAAATCCAAAGATTGTCGTGCTTTTATAACAGTTGTACTATCAAGGTATTCTTGGGATACAGATTCCCTAGTATAGACTAAAGAACATTTATTTAAAGTTTTCTCAAGCATTCTCTTCGCTATTTTATTTTTCAATGGTCCTATAGAATTAGGTAACAAAACAACAGGCTTCTTATAATGAGTAGCCAATTTATAATCAAACAAATAATAATAAAACTGATATGGGTCTGTGATTTTTCCATAGGAATGTAAAAAACCTCCACCTTTAACAAATACTGCGTCACACTCCTTAAACAATTTTATTGATTTTCTTTCTTCCCTGTTAAATAAGCACATAGCAAATTTATTCACACACTCAAACTTAGTTATTAGCAAACGAGTTCTGAGGTAGTCATATAGTGCACACCCGCCCCATAATAAAAGAGTCAACAAATCATAACCAACTTTATGATTATCATATATTCGAGAGGGATGCTTTAGAATTGGCGAAATGAGTTTGTACCCAAGTTCTTTTGTTTGGCAAACTTGATCTTCGTTATCAGAATCCATTAAGAACACTTCTATTGGCTCATCTTTAAATAAAGATTCCGCTAAATGCGCAGACTCCCATATTAAGGCTTGATCGCCACGATTTAAATCTGTATTGCTTGGAATAATTAATACTTTTTTCATACGACAATTTATAGTAACAGCAAAATTATAACAACGAAATAGAGGACTCGTATGCTGGCAAGTTTGACGAGGATAAAAAGAATAGATAAATAAAACAAGATAATATAAATAAATACACGATAAACCGCCCCAATCTTGACTTTCTATATTCTGCCAATGCACGTGGAACTAGAATCATTGCAAACATATTAAAATAGAAAGCAATTCTGAACATCTCGCCAATTACACCAGTCATTGCTTGAAAAATCAAGCCAACAAGCATCATATTAAGAAAAAAAACGTTTTCTTTACTATTATATATTAGATCCGCTCTTTTCACATAACAGAGCAGGAAAAGGAACAATTGAACAAAGTAACCAGATAGACTCAACTCACTTACAATAGATGTTCCATAGTGATCGAACCTATCACCTAAGAGCATAGCAGATACTATGGTAAACTGTTCTAAGTGAAACAAATTGCCAATTGAAACTGCACCTATTGCAATTAAAATGTACCAAGAATAAAATGGGAGAAGTCGAATGAAAAAAACAGCTAAAAATACTAAAGTCGAATTATGAATTGTAAATGCAATTGTTATTAATGCTAGGAATTTGATAAAAGCAAAATTATTGGCTATCAAAAAATCTCGTGATGTTGTAATTTTCATTAAATAGCGATAGGATATCATAACCAAAGACAACGCAGCTGCCTGCCTGATACCAGATGCAACAAATGCAAAATAGCCAAGCACAAACACTATTAAAAAAGCGACAGCATAATCTTTTGGGGTTTCTAAATTTTGTTTACAAAAAAAATACAATCCGATAGAAGGAAATAATGACCAAAACAACAGAAATACTTGATAGTTATCAGAAATGATAGATGGAAGCCAAGATAGAATTACATATAGTGGTTCTGTTTTTGTTTTTGAAAAGTCCCAAATTTTATCAAGTGACATTTTTTTAAAATAGTCAAAGTCACTAACATATCCCATTGTATCAGGAAAGCAATCAAAATTGCGAAGACCAATAATAAGCCAAATACAAAAACATAGCAATTTTAGAATCGTGTTATTACTATTTTTTTTTGAAAGATACCCTATCAATAATAATAAGAAAAACAATATATATATCACGACATTTAATTTAAAAATCAAAGTATTTTTCTATAAAGTTCGCAATACTTTTGTGAGAAGGAAAGTTTTGAAAAACGTTTTACAGCTATTGACCTACACTTAAACCTAACAGAGTCTGTGATGGCAGTGTTTTCTATTACAACCTTAAGTGCATCAGATGTACAATTTTGCGTAACAGCACCAACACCCTCAAATACTGATTCGACACTACCACCTGTTGGAAATGTTATAACAGGCGTACCACACGCAAGTGCTTCAATATTTACCGTTGGAAAATTGTCCTCTAATGTCGGATTCAAAAAAATATCAGCCATACTATAATATTCGGCTAATTCAGCTTGATTGTTAGTTCGTTTAATTGTTTTAATACTATATGGTAGATAACTAAGATCATCATCGTTCACTCCAATTAGAATAATTTTATATCTTGAATCTAATTTATCTACTAGTTCTGCGAAATACTTCCCTCCCTTTCTCTCTGAAAATCCACCCGATGAAACCCCTAATATGACAGTTTTCCCCTTGTAGCCCATTTTTTGCTTTATCAAATCATGATTTTGCGGTTTGAACACCTCCAAGTCAATACCATTATTTATTACATTTACAGATTGAGCAGTTGATAAAAACGAATCATTTACTATTTCTTTAAGCCAATTAGATGGTGTTACAATATTCAGGTTCTTACAAGAAGTAAACATTTTCTTTTTCTTTTCAAAATATTTCTTCGAGCGATCCACCCAGCTTTGAGGATATCTTGAAAGGCCCTCACAATCATAACAAGCTATTTTCCATTTATCACATCCGATATAATCAAAGTATGCACAATGCCCAGTAATAGGCCAACAATCATGAAAAGTCCAAACTACAGGTATATTGTGTTTAACTAAATATGCAAATAGCAGCTCAACATTCAGATAAAAGCCATGAATATTGTGAAGATGAACTATATCAGGCTTATACTTATCCAAATCAGAAAGCAATTTTGTTGTAGTCGTAAAGAATCCAAAACCATGATTACCTAACAAACGGTTTTCTAACTGAGATGCTCTCAAATGAAATACATCACCATACAACGATGCCCTTGAGGTTACTTCACCCATTGCACAGAATGCATGGCTATTTATTCTTATTGAATCCATGTAATCCTGTAAATCGGAAACAATTTTTCCGGTGCTTCCTATCCCGTAATATTGGTTAATTAGTGCAACTTTCATCAGTGTTGTCATAAAAATAATAACGCTTCTTGATATGCATTTTTTATTTAATGTTTAATTCAAATATTAGTTATTTATTCGACTTATAATATAGGGGGTATTTTCAAAAGTGCCACTTATAATCAAATGCTTAAAACAATTTTAATTTATTAAACGGGCTGAAGGGTTAACAATAATGGTTTTATCAGGTATATTTTTAACAATTGTCACATTCTGACCTATAACAACATTATTTCCAATTCGAATATCTCCAATTATTTTACTACCAGCACCAACAAACACATTATCACCTAATACTGGTGCTGGTGAACAAGTACTCTTGTGGCCGATTAAAACCATCGGATAGAGCGTGCAGTTTTCACCTAATTTACATTTAGAATTAATAATAATAGGTCCCCAATGCCAAATGGTCAATCCTTTGCCGCAAGTATTAGGGGGAATTTGGAACCCAGTTTTGTAACTATATTCTCGTAATAACCACCGATAATATAACGACATTAGGATATGATAAATACCCTTATTATTAAAATGATACTCAACATGCCTAAGAGTATAAATATACTTCCATATGTATTTCTGATCAGAAATGGGATTAGAAAACAAATGATTCATAACTCTTTTTCCCCACCATTCATTTTCCAAAGGAAAATTCTTTGCATCACAAGACAGATATTCCCTAAGGTCTTTTTTTGTAACTATCATATTGAAATTATAAGAAGATCTTAACTATTTAGTATTTTTAAAGTAAGATTTGCAATGTTTTTCCAAGAATAGTAATTTGTCACAAAATTACATAGAGTTATATTAGCATTGGACTTATTAATGCTTTCAAGATATGAAACACAAGTTTCAAACTTAGGCTCCAATATAGTAATAAACTCGTGTGGCAAATAACTATTCTCTATTTGTTCCGATGCAATCACTATATTACAACCACAAGCACTTGCCTCTAAAAGTGCGTTATTGGCTGTAAAGCGAAGTAGCGGCAAGAAAACAACATTAGATTTCCAATATAATTCACGCAACTCAACATCGCTAATACCACAAAAGCAATGAATATTTCGGTTGGTAAAGAACTTGTGATTTTCTTTTGAACAAATGACATTTATAATTTGATTCGGGTTCTTTTCAAGCAGTTTACAAAAAACCTCATTAGCAAGTTCAAAATTACGAAGCCAATTCCCCACCATTAGTATAGATCCATCTTTTTTAGTTTCGTAAGACAATGGCAACCGGTAAAAATCGCATCTAATACCATGTGGAACAAAGGAAACATTTTTTCTTTCAGTAACTTCTTCAAACAAAACGATTTCATCTTCTGACATTAATATTATGTGATCAATCCGCTTGAGGTAATTCAACCAGAAAGGTCTCTTTTTGAACCATTCGAATGGTTGGTGAAGTGTACATACCACCTTGTGACGACCAACACAGCGCAAAAAAAGATCATCTATAAGGTTTTCGCCATAGATAACATGAAAACATAAATTCTTGTTGGTAATAGATAACCATAAAACACGGAGTAAATACCAAGGCGCAATATGTTGGCCCCACAATATCCTATTTATACCTCTTATCATTTTCGCCAATACAGAACTCGACTTAGCAGAGAATTGATTATATAGTGTTTGACAATCAACACAATAATCATACTTCAAACTTGAAGCGATATGGTGGTACCCACCCATTGTATTCTCATGATGGGGAAAAGCAAACCCCACATATACTAATTTTAAATATTCCATAATTTGTATATTTGAATGCAATAATTTTTAAGCTGCGTTTCAAACTGAAATTTGATGTTTTACACTCATTTGTAGGGGTATAATGCACGTATTGTCCGTTTATGTTATTTAGTCTAAAATCGCTTTAAATCCTCACAATAAGTTAAGCGGCAAAAATCCGATTGACTTTATAACTTTCTAACTTTGATGTAAACAGATTGAGAAAGTATGGATATAATAGCAACGAGAAAACTAGTATACTCGAAAGGACTAGACTGAGGCATATCTGTGTATCTTGAATAAGTTATTGTTTTAATGCTATTAACATAATCAAATCTACATTGTATAATCATATTTATTCTTATTTAATTCCAATTCATTAAAAAGGATATCCCATTTGTCAGCTATGGTAGTTACATCAAACTGTTTACACGTTTGTAACGACTTATAAGATAATTTTTGCCATAGTTTGTTATCTTCCATCAGTCTAAAAAGAGCTTTTGTAAAAGCAGATATATCACCATTTGGTATAATTAATCCATTTTCCTCATTTGTAATTATATCGTGAAGTGATAAAAAAGAATCCATAACGATAGGAACAACACCATAACACTGTGCTTCGACTAGTGTCATTCCAAAACCCTCTAAAGAGGAAGTCATCAAAAAAATGCTTGCATTTTTATAATAAGGAACGGGATCTTGAAATCCAAGAAATTCAACCTTCTTAAGATTAAGATTACTTACGAGAGTTTCATATTCTAATTTACTAGAACCGTCTCCCACAATCTGGAATTTCCATTCGGAAAATCTGGATTTTGAATCTTTTTCAACGTTAGCCCAAACCTTAATAGCCCTTGATATATTTTTACAACTCTCTTCAAGTCTACCAACAATAAGAACTATTTTCTCTTTACTATTAGGTTCGTATTGGTAATATTCTTTTTGAGATAAAGGGTTTGAAATAGCGAAAACTTTTTCTTTATAATTATAGTGATTTGATACTTCTAAGTATTGGTTTAAGAATTGTGTTGAAAGAAATATATATTTATCGATATAAGGAAAATATTGTTCTACTTCCTGTATAGCTTTTTTTTCTAAAAAATATTCATAAAATGGTGCAATTAAAATTTTCACAACTTCTTTTATGGTATTAGTGAAAATACTACCATGTTTAATTTCTGGTTTTAAAAGCTTTGATAATCTATAGCTGATAGAAATGCGATTGTAGAAAGATGTATGTAAACATTTTACAACTTTTGCACTAGTTTTTATTTTTATTGAAGTAGTGTATTCTAACGGGATCCACTGATTAATAACAATTTCGATACTATTTTGCCTTATGTAATTACAAATTTGTTGATTAACAAATTCAGCCATACTAACATCATATGAGTTTTGATCACATTTGACATTGTCTATACGATATGAAACTATTCTATCATCTAACATAGCAAAGTTGCTAATCTTCGAATCTACAAAATAAACTACATGAACATTGTGTCCTCTCTTCTCAAATTCATTTGCCAAGCTTCTGGTAACTGTTTCTCCTCCCCCAAATTCGGGCCATAATCTTACTAAAAAAAGAATATTCATAATACTTATATAGGCTGAGGTTCCCCTGTGTGACAATTTTATTTCTAATAGGGTTTACTTAAATTTTGTAAGCTTTGTTTTTACTATACTCTTCAATGAAATTCTTTCCTCACAAGTCATTCCAACACAATAAATAAAAATGACGGATATAAACCAAGAAAAAATAGTTATTGTGATTAATTCAACAATCATATTCAAACATAATTGCTTTTTTAGCCATAATGGAATAAACAAACAAATTGGCAATGTAATGACAATTCTAAGGAGAACCTGTGACAAATAATCAAATATTTTAATTGATATTTGAGAAGAAAAAAAGATAATTCTAACAATAATGGCAAAAATTTCTATCGCCAATTGTATAAAATACACGCAATAGGGTGAAAAACCTAAATAAAGAAAAAGTAAAGATACAGGTAGATTTAGCAACAAGATGCCGCCTATAATTAACTGATATTTTTTAATAATGCCAGTGGCACTAATCGCCGTTGCAAATGGATTAGCCAACGCTGTTATAAATGAAACCAAAACCGACAATCTCACAAAGCCAACCAAATAAGGAGGAACTTCCTCCAGCCAAAGAGCCATCAGGGAATCTGCTTCTACAAATATAGGTATCGAAATAAAATAGAGCAAGAAGAAAGATATTTTTGAACTCCTAAGGACTAAAATATTCATTGACAACAAATCATCAGAAGCGTATTGCTTGATTATCTGAGGATTGACAGCTGTCTGGAAACTACTGCAGAATTGTATTAGACTGCCCTGTACCTGAGCGGCCAACCCCCTTGCTGTATTTACGATAGGACCGAAAAAGACGTTGAGAATCATATTTGTTCCCTGACTATACAATATAAATGCTAAATTTCCAATAATCGTCCAGCCTGAGAATGCTAACATCTCTTTTATCAGTTTTAACCCTATTTGTTTTACAAAACCGACTTCATTAAAATGCGTTTTACTATAATAGCCATATGATAATTGAATGGAAATTTGCGATACCATCAGTAGAATAGCATATATTACCAATCTATCATTTTGTGAGAATTTCAATGCAATAGCGATACCCAAGCGTAAAACTGCATCAATAAGTGTAATTGCTGCATATGCCCCCATTTTTTCATGAGCTATTATATCTGCATAAAATGGTACAGCAATAATAACAAAAAACAATGAAACTATAGAACAATGAAATGCTACTAAAGCTGCCCCCATACGCTCTATAGGAAATACCATAACCATATGAATATACCATAGACCAGCGCATTCGCATACGACAACAATCACGAGGGCGAAAATACTATGAATAAGCAAAGAAGCAGAGAATACTTCCTTTAATTTGTTAAGATTACCTTTGCCTAAATAATAAATTAAATAACGCTGAGTGCTGTTGCTCAATGACAAGTTCAAGAAAGATAACATTACAACAAACCCAGATACCACATTGTAAATACCAAAGTCAACTACACCCAGAGATTTAAGAATGAGCCTGCTAGTATAAAAAGAAATCAGCATACTAATAATCATTCTTAAATATAGAACTATAGTATTTTTTGCTATAACTTTATTATTTGTTGAACCCATTAATTGAATATAGAAATCCTGGTTTATTGAATGCTTTTAAGAAACTGAATAGATTGTCCTTGCATTTTGGCGAGACGATCTTCCACATCACCCCAGTCGATAGGCTTTAAATCATTAAGATCTGTTGATTCATCAACAATTCTATGCTCTAAATTAAGAGCGTTTAGAAGCGAAAAGAATCTAGCAGCTCCTCTTTCCTTGTTGACAACAACAATAAACGGTTTTCTAAAGATGATTGAAAAAGCCATGCCATGGAAAGAATCTGTACAAACAGCTTGCGAAGATCTTATAGAATCTAACCAATCAGAAACAGATGGTACAACACGTAAGTCTAAGGGTGCAGAAACATCCTCCACCTCACTATGTGGAAAAACAGAACTAGTATCTAAGATTTTTGAGTATGTCTCCACAATTGGCATCAAGCTTTTCTTATTGAGAATATATGCACATAACTTTCCTTCTCTATAAGATTCATGTTTTTCTATTAAACCAGAATAGAATTTATTATCAAGTAATAAAGTTGGGTCAAGTACAAATTCAGGCTTTTTCCCTAGCTTATCATAACATAAATCTATTGTTGATGATTCTCTTATACTAATTTTTAAAAAATATTTAATTGCATCCCTACAAATTGATGTTTCTTTTTCAGTAAACAACCACTCGTCTGTGCCAAACGATGCTGCATAGGAATATTTCTTAATATTGTTATCTATTTGATAAAGAAAAAAATCTGCTACATTTTGTACATAGCCCGGTCTCCATACTTGATCACTTCCTACAACAATTGCATCAAAACCTAATTTATTGATTTTTTTCATACTCTTACTTGAATAATAGAATTCGGTGTAAGGGCTCAAGTGTTTATCAATAAAAGGCTGTGTATATTTTGTAATAATAGGAAATTCGTCTCTGTATTTTTTACTAATTTGAACAATTATAGGTTTTCTAAATATATATTTTTTAATTGTACGAACAGTAATTCTAAGAAACGAATCTTTACGTTCTACATGTCTGCGTATTAACGTAACATCATGTCCGAGATCAACTAGTTTGGTCTTCAATGCTACAGCTTGCAAAATACTACCATAACCAGTTTCTACAGGTAATGTTAATAATCCTATTTTCATATCTAATCTTAACTTAATACTTTAATAAATAATTTACACGGATCAACCTAAGTAATTTATTTACAATCCGTCTTATCAGTACATGGCGTTTCAAAAAAGCCATTTCTTCTCGGACAGACTTGTGATTAATCCTCTTATAAAAATTCTTTCTATACACGCTACACGTACCACTCTTAACTGAAGCGGGATTTTTCATCATAACCTCACCAAATTCTCTACGTGTAAGCGTAAGCCCTTCTAAAAAATGAATTCCCTTTTCCGTGTTTGCAAGCACAACACTCACTCCCCTATCATCGTCAACGATAATATCATCACTTTGATAATTCCAGAAGTCTCCAAGTGTAATATCACTATTGCTACGTCCGGCCTTTGCAGGACATGAATAGCAAGAGTATCTTTGAACCGCACGTTTAAGAACACAACTAAAGAAGGAATTTTCATAATTGAAATCCGAGACAATATGCGTAGTAGCACGCTTAGATGATATTACAATCCTAAAATTTTTCCAACCTTTTGATTTCTCTCGGAATTCAATATTTGATATTTCTTGAGAAGGTTGACTGCTATTTATTTTAGGATATACCTCTTCTTTTAAATATTTACTCCACAAAAGAGGACTTGGCACACCTGCACAGATTAACTCAACAGCTAAAAGTTTATCGTATTCCTTATTAAGGAATAATTTCAGCGCCATTATTTGACACGATGTTCCACTAAATAATACTGGTATTCCATTTTGTAAGAGTTTTTTGGTTTGTAAATATACATCATTCATTCTGCTTTGTACATACTTGCTTCCACGCATTTTTTGCACATCATCTAATGTATACGCCACTTCATGCTTCACTCTCCAATTTTTATCGTAACATGCACCGATTACAGCACCTCCTTGATTAATTATTTTTTCTGCAAGATAAAAAAAGACACCACCTGAAGAACTTTTAAGCCTAATTTCCGCATTAGGATTAATCGCAGCAAAAACATCAATAGGATTCTTATTTTCTTGTAGATTAAGTTCTGGACAAGTCTTTTCACATAATCCGCAATTTATACATATGGATTCGTCTACAATTGGATACATGAAACCTTCTTCATCTGGTTTCATCGTAATACATTTTTTGGGGCATATCTGACTACACGCCTCACATCCACAACATTTAGATTTATCGGTAATTTTTATCATATGATTTATCCGCTACGCCCTTTTACCTACAAGCAAGAATTAGGTCAGGAGAAAAAAACTGATTCACCTTATAACGTTTATCAAATATAGAAAATAATTGTTTGCTTATTCCTTTCGTGATTAGCTACAAAAGTGTACCTGAACCTCCGGCAAAAACAATTCTTTTCATTGTATCTCAAATTGTAAGCGTCCAATTATACTTTAGTTATTTGAAAGCCCCTTACGTTACTCGTAATCCCCCTTATCACAGGACTCTCAAGGATAGAAACAATGTCCTTCCAATCAACCTGATAAACAGTCTTATCTTATTCAATGAGGATTTTCATAAACCAATAACCTCTCGAAAAAGTACGAGTATGAATATTGAAGGAGTGTTTCTCGTACATGACCATACGAAGACTGCGCTCATTCTTGGACATAAAAAAAGAAAACATCACCGTTATAAGGATTATGATGATAACTCATACGAATAGCTTTCATAATCAGGGAATAACAACAACGCATATCATGAAAATGCGGAAGGTAATAGAAATTCTTTAAGCCCGAAACTGCCAGCATAAAACCTCCAGATTATCTACCAAACGGAATAAAGTTAGTGTCCAATTTTGACATATCCTGTATGTATAGCCGCCAAAAGGCGGTCATACATTAAATAAGCTCAAAAAAGGAGTTGATTTTTAAAGTCTATTATTACCCAGTCCGATAGTCATGGGAAGAAAATTCTCATAATCCCTACGTCCGTTAACGATTGCCTGCAAAAACATTTTAAAGTATCGCAATGCAGGAACGCCCTGCATCTTGCAAGTGGATATGATCGTATAGTAAGCTGCAGATACTCTCGCCATCTTGTCACTGCCAAAGAATAAGGAGTTCTTGCGCTCACCGGACAGTGGGCATATGAATCGTTCCGCAATGGAATTGTCGATCGTATAAGAACCATCTTTGAGGTAAGCAAAAAGTTGAATCCAGAAAGTATTCAGGTAAAATTCAGAGCTTTCTCCATCAACTTGCCTCTGGAAGGATGCATATTCGACAGTATTGCATCCAGCTTGATGCGCAATCGTATGATGATCTCTTTAGTCTCTAGATTCTGGCGGCAAGTTGGTATCTGTTCAGCACTTAACTTACCATCTTCATATTCGGCTTCCAGATGATAAAGTTCTCCAACAGTATCTAAGAAGAAGGCGGTATCCTTATCTCCCCCTTGCTCCAAAACATATTTGAATTTTGCACGGGAATGAGTCAGACAGCAAAGATGATCGGTATCTATCAGTTCGTCATCCAAATACATATATACATTGGAGCCGTCAGACTGAAGCGCCTTGAGTTGGCTATCACCAAGGATGTGACGTAAAACCCTCATAACAGTAGATTACCACCTTAGCAGCCTTGTTCACCAGACACTACATATATTTCTTCCCATAGCGGTCTTCAACCTTCATACGACACTAGGTTTCATCGCAGTTGACGATAGAATCTTTCTCAAGACAAATATCTTTCAGTATCTTTATCAGTTCGGTAACGCTCAACATAAAGCCTCCAACTTCTCCACAAGATGTTTCAGACCATCGTGGCTTAGATTACGTTGCCGGATGTGAACACCATTGCTCATACTGATATCCACCATGATACGAACTGTTTCCTGACAGGAAGCAGGGTGAGAATCCTGAGGCTCCGAATGTTCCGGTTGACCTGAATCCAGATGACCGGTCACTTCTACCGGAGCCAACTTGTGACGTGTATCCTTCTACCATTTCTCAAAGAAGTCGTAGGAGACCTTGTTTCTAAAACAAAAGGATTGAATAGACTTTTTGTTACTCAACGCTTCAAACTTGTAGCGAAAGAAGAAACGTTCAAAACCGCTGTTACTATACATATTTATAGGGTCTCTGATTACAGCGACAAAGGTCTCCATTTTCTATAAATTATGCTAGATGTCTTTTGGGGACGCTAACCGAAAACAAGTTAAGACGTTATTTTGGGACACTTACCTCTTTCTTTGAAATTGGAACTAGAATTCGGCAAGCAGTTCACAAAAAATTTTCACATTTAAATGATACATCATTAAATTTACGGTTATATCGATCAGTCTACCTCGCTACACGGATACTGGTTTTCCTCCAAACTCTTTAAATGCTCCACAATCTCAAACTCTTCCCTCGTCAATTCCCGATCCTTCCAACCGTCTATTATTGCATGTGCCTCCGCCGCCAGCTCTTCGTCAAAGACCTCGGCGTAACAAGCTACCAACAAACGACATTTCAGCAGAGAGACGGGAAGTGTATCCAAGAGATCCCAACTACGATTGAGGACCGACTGGATTTTATCTTCCTTATCACCGTGATTATAAATGGTAGCATTATAGCCGGTCAACAAAGCGATACAAAGAGAAGCTTCCTCTTCGAGGGTACGTCCATGTGAACCGAAAAGATGCTCACAACGATGATACACATCCGTATTCAACTGACGGAAACGGTCGGAATAGATGGGTTCGCCATCCAGACCTAAATGGAGAAGTTCGTGCGAAACGGCGCACAAAGAATCGATTTCTGATTGCAAAGACAACATGGTGATTTATTTACGTATTGGAATATGCACCACAGAGGGCACAGAGTTCACAGAGTTTTTAATTCTTTATTAATTCGATTAAAGAGGGATGAATGAAGGCCGTGGCAACTGCCATAACCCCCTGGATGGAAACCACCACACGGCGGTCACCTTTGATACGGACAAACTCACCCTCAACTCCCTCGAAGATGCCACCGGTGACACGGACACGGTCTCCCTTTTTCATGGAAACGACTGAAGGATCCAGATAAACAACCTGTTCATCGTAATTACCGGCAACAGCGATAAAACTACGCATTTGGACTTCAGGAATGGTAATGGGCTGACGGGTCTCACGGTCCATGATATAACGAATAGGAAGAGAAGCCCCGACAGTGGATTTTATTTCGTCAACCTCACTGCGAGTGGCATAAACAAAAACCAAGTTGTGAACAACAGGAACCAATTTACGGATCTTACGCTCACCACGGAATACGTATTCATAGCGCATGGGAAGAAAATTCCTCACTCCGCGGGAGTCCAGGTATTCCTTAAAGGCAAGTTCACGGCTATAGGTGATACGAAGGGCGTACCAGGATTTATTAATGCTATTGTTCACAAAAGGATATAATTGGGGGACACCGGGGTAGTGAAACACCTTCCGGTCAAGTTTGCTAATTCTGTTGTTTGCCTTGCAGCGTATATCATTTCATCAGGTACTCCCCTATCGCAGGAGAGACAGTTTGAAAAAGAAGAACAGAAAACGAAGTTTTGAAAAAACAGGGCCTTACTGATCTTACAATCTGTAAACGAGTCTATTATGAAGCGAAAGTGTTTCAAAAGACGATCGTCTTTTGAAACACACTTTTTTAAAGATCCAGACAATTAAAATACATATAAAAGCAGACAGATATTAAAGCGTTTTTTGTTAGTTTATAGACATTTGATTATCAAACAATTAAATAGATCAAGCCATGAAGGAAAACATTTTTTTTATTAAACATTTTGCAGTTATGAAAATACCCTCTATCTTTGCGTTCAATTAAACGATCGTTTATTGAAACACTCACTTTTTTAAGAATTATTTCATTTAATGTCAGACAATTAAGAAGAGAAAAGGTTTTATTTTCCCTTTTATTTCTCCTTTAATTCCACATTCATTTGCCCACTGAAAGATTACTCTCTACCTTTGCAACATATTAACAACATTTAGTTATTGATTAAATAAAAAAATCATGAACAAAGAAAATGAATTATTACAGACAGTGAACAAAAGTGTAAAAAAACGCTAATACTAAAACACAACCTCCTATCACAGAACCTATTAAAGAAACAAGAGGCAGAAAAGCAGGAGTGCAGATACCGGGAATTATCTCCAACAATGAAGGAGTTATAAAAGCGCTGATAGAATCCTACATATTGGACGCAAAAGAACAAAATATCAAGACGTGCAAAGATTCATTGGCACGCTACATAGAGGAAAAAAAACTTTTTGGAAAAATAAGAAATGGAGTATTCAAACCATTAGTTTTCAGTACAATCAGAACTTACGTCAACGAAATCTGGAATAAGATGGAAAGAAAGAAAA
>ULRJ01070398.1_pt1 | contig 30488 bp, 27 predicted proteins | sample 1955321 | NCBI WGS metagenome assembly ULRJ01 (sample SAMEA4835679, study PRJEB28245) | human gut metagenome | biome: gut microbiome; material: fecal sample | place: Denmark | collected 2008 | reverse complement strand
TTATACCGGAACAGATTGGTAAGGCAATTCCATTAAAAAAGGGCTCCGAGGTTAGGGATCAGGGGTCAGCGGATTTCCAGAGTTTGAACTATTGTCTGCAAATTGTCTGTAGCGAACAAAATTTGTCAACATTTTATCAACAAGACGGCGCTGTCATTTTCAATGTAGCAGTTGTTGCATGAAATGCAACAACTAATAATCCCAATAACAAATAGTTATGTGTATATTCATTTGAACTGATGCGAAAAATGCACAAGTTCAATCGCCAGTTAACTTCCACCCATTCCTGCATCCTACGCTACATTTCGTTGTGATGTTTCCCAATTTGTCCTCCGCGCCGATTTTTTATCCTCCATTCAAGACGCTAAAGGGATTGTGAACGAGTTCGTGCACAATCTTTGGAGCAGTCTCGGCAATATAACTTTTTAGTTTTCATAACGGCTGGTTCAGAATAATTTATTAACTTTGTAAATAGTTAACAGCAAAATCCGAAAACAACCATGTAATCGGAAATTCGAAAGGTAATAAGTAACGATTTTTTATCTATAATAGAACTCGATATGCTTAAACAAGAAACCAATCTTCGTAAGGCTTGGCCTAACGAGGCAAAAGACTTTACACCGTGGCTCGCTGAACATTTAAGTTATGTTGGCGAGATTCTCGACATGGAATTGGAACTTGTTGAGAAAGAATCAAAGGTGGGAGGTTATTCGGCTGACATTTTAGCAAAAGAAGCCAATACCGACAATTACGTTGTTATTGAAAATCAGTTAGAAGATTCCAACCACACTCATCTCGGACAACTTCTAACATACGCCTCAGGCAAACAAGCCAAAGCAATAGTATGGGTCGTTAAAAAAGCACGTGACGAACATCGAGAGGCCATTGAATGGCTCAATGATAATACCGTTCCTCAGATTGCTTTCTACTTGTTAGAAATTGAACTTTGGCAAATAGGCTCATCCAAGTTAGCTCCTAAATTTAATATTGTGGAGCGACCCAATGAATGGGCAAAGACGATAAAACCAAATGCTGATGCCTCCGACACACAAGTTTTGCAACTTGAATTTTGGCAAGCATTTAATGACTATGCAGCGACTACAACATTCACTAAGTCGTTCAGACTTCGTACTGCTAAATCTCAAAATTGGTATGATCTCGCTGTTGGCGATAGCCGTTTTCATATTTGCTTAGAAGCTAAAAAGCAGAAAGGAGAAGCCACCGTTGGAATATACATTCCTGACGATAAGCAGCTATATAACGATTTCATTAAGCAGAAAACAGAAATTGTAGTAGCTCTAGGTGTATCAGAAAAGGACATCGAATGGAAAGATGCCTCGAAAGCCACTCGCTTTTATCTGAAGAAAAATTTCGACATGACCGATTCCAGTCAGTGGATAGAGATTTTCAAATGGTATATTGAAAACTGTTTAGCCATTAAGAAGGTTATTCCATCAATTATATAATATCTCCCGAATTTCAGAATTTTCAAAACGGCAACACATTAGAGATATCGGAATCCGCAGACAGCTACTTCGCAAACATAAAACTACTTTTCAATATATAGCCATGACTAAATTAGGTGAAGTCAAATCGTGGTACATAGATCCCGAAGACAATAAACTAACATACACTCAACACAACATTTTGTTTGTTGAGGTTATTGACGGGCAGAAATTCTTTACTGCTCGCCATGATTCCGTAGATTCTGAGGATTACGATACCGCTGTATAAACCGGAACATTTGAACTCGGCGGACAGACTTACAATGCTCGTTTCACTGACATCTTTGGTCGCGAGAACTATACCAACGTAACATTATAATCTGTTTTGAAGTAACGTATCTGAAATGAGTAAGTTCTTTACTTATTATAAAGTTGTTATGGATAGCGCAAATGACATTGCGCTCTTAGACCCAACATTCCTCTCTAACTTCTACTTTAGAGGACAAGCAAATACGGATTGGGATTTGTCTTCTTCATTGGAGAGAATGATTAAAAGCCTTTACCAGAGAGGGGATAATTTTGATATCCTCCGAAGATATGAAGCAGAAATGCTCCAAGAGTTCAAACGAAAATATCCTCTTTACGAAAAGCATAGAATTCCCGCTGAGGAAGACAATATCGAATGGCTTTCTATTATGCAACATTATGGTGCTTGCACCCGACTTGTCGATGCCACGGAGTCTATTTTTGTTGCCCTATTTATGGCCACACAAAATCCTTTTAATAATACTGACGCTGCAATATGGGCGATAAATAAGAACATCCTTAACTCAAGGAAGTATAGTTTATATAGAAAGAATGTAGATAAGAAAGCAACCTCTATATCTCTAAACACTGCTGATGCATATGCATATGATTTTGCAAATTCATTTATAGGACGTTATATCAAACCTGGTGATTGTCCTCAACAAATCCTTGCCATTAAGCCTAAGATGAGCAATGAACGATTATCTATACAGCAAGGACTATTTTTAATACCGACTGATATATCAGTTCCATTTAAGTACAACCTTGACAATTATCTCCCTGGTTCAGCCTTCCACAGAACTGATTATTCGTTTAATAGCATGGAGTTTTCTAAATTTGTTGAATATTCTCATGATGATAGAAACAAGGCTAATGATAATATCTTAATGTTTAAGATTACTATTCCAAACACACTGAAATTAGGTATTACAAAACTACTTTCACAAATGAACATATCTTCGGAGACTTTATTTCCGGGACTTTCTGGCTTGTCGCAGTCTCTCAATAGATTGCGTGATGGGTATGGTGAATATAATGAATAAAAAAATTTAGGGAGTTGCGGCTCCGACGCCGCGCTTTCGTGAATCGAGCCTAAGGTCTCGACCGCAAAGCTTCAATCGCAAACTCATCAACGAGCTTCGGCACCACTTTGTGGATCCGAGGCTCGCTTGCAGTATGGTAGCTATTCGGGGGCGGCTTACCGTTCAGCCCTGACGATATGCTGACGGAGTGTGGATCGGCACACGCACATATGTAGTCATATTCGTTGGGCTTCACTAATCGGCTCTGAGGGAGAATTCAACGATCTTACGGTCTCACCTTTTGCCGCCTATACCGCGTTTGGTCGCTGCTGGGCGAAGCATTTGATGGGCCTGCATCATGCAGCGATAGGCGAAGCGGCGATCATCTTCATCCGGATTGCGTCCCCACGGGAGGTCTGATGAAGAGCTTCCGCCTCCGCATGACTTGGCGAATTGGGTTGCGCCATCAAGATAGCCGAGGAACAGATACATGGCACACTTCAGAATCTCATTGGGTTGCTCGGCGATTGCCGTCAGGAAATCGCTGTCAATCCCAGCTTTCTGTTCCGGTAGCAGGGATTCAATCATTGACCTCACATCGACAACCATCCTGGCAAAGACGGCATCGGTCAGCCTCATGCGTACCTGCTCCTGATTCTTTTCCGTGAACTCGTGGAAATTTTTTTGCGCATTATCGCGTTTCTCGCTGAGTGCATCAAGTTCATCCTGAAGTTCGGTAAGTTGCCGGTCGGCGTTCTTGAGTTTGAGACGCTTGTCGGCGAGCTTCTGTCCGGTAGATTCAAGCTGGTTTTCAAGTTCTGCGATGCGGCAGCGCAATTCGGAAACATCTCCGGCACCATTCTCGATGTCAGTTTCCAACTGAGCTATCTCGTCATTCAGTTCAGTCTCCTACCTTTCAAGATTCGCAATCATGGTCATAAGACCTTTGACGCGCGTTTCAGCCTTCTTGATTTGTTCTTCAAGTCGGCCCAACTGCCCGGACTTGTCACTTATAAGAGTTTCGAGTTTGGCGTTCTCACGGTGAAGGTCGCGATTGTATTCAGCGGTCGAGCGATGGCGTGCGCCGGTCTCGTGTATGTCGTCGCCTCGGTCAAGGCCGTATTTGCGGTTCACTTCGGCAAGTCGGGTGTGCAGGTCTCTCATGTACTGTTGCGCCTCAATCTTGTTCTTACCTCCGATTACTTCCTTTGAACAGAGGCGTCCGTCGGCTGTCAACGGCACGAAAACACAGTGCGCATGTGGTCCCGTTTCGTCAAGATGGACAATGAACGAAGCTACGTTTTCTTCTCCGAATTCTCGGCATACAAAACCATAGATGTTCTTTGCCCATTGTTCGATTTCCGGTTGCCGAATCAGATGCCCGTTTGTTTCCTCATAATCGTTAAGCACCTGAGAGCCGAAAGCCATCTCGCGCATCCGCTCACAGTTGCCGCCGAATACGACCATGACTGCACGGTTGGAGAAGGCGGTCACTCGGGCATCCGGCCGGAGATGTTTTTTGATTATCTCCTCGACCCTGTCGCCGATACGCCGCGATTTGTCGACGGCGGTTATCACTCCTCCCGGCCCGACCTGAAAATTCAAGGCGGTTCGGGAGCGGTCGTAATTGTGGTCGGGATTCTTGGCTTTTCGCTCGAACAGTTCATTGCTCCAGTTGCGCTGATGTTCATTGCTGACATTGGCATCGACTGATTTGACGGGCTTGAAGTCCATCATCTGTTTAGGTGACGACATATAAATATTGGTGCTTTTGGTTATGGTTTGGTTGGAATTAATTATATAACAGGGGTGCTTGCACGGTCAGTCTCCGCATCGGAGCCGCCAACCTTCGCATGAAGGTATATTAGGCTATACCCTCATAGGTCTTATTGCAAGCAATCCCTCTACGTCTTTCCGGATGCGCCCGACATCTATTCAATAGCGGCCTTGAAGTCCGGAATACGCTGTTTTTGTGAAATTAAAATCGGTAGAAATTTGATGAAATGATGAAAGCATGTGTAACTCGCAGTATTACAGCTCCATCTGATTCATCACAAGATGATAATTAATGAAAGGGAAAGAATAGGAGGCTTCTCAACGCCTGTAAAACCTTTTGATGAGAGCCTGCGGCACTATAACATGCTGATTTTCTTCCCTTTCTTTAATTCATTCATCAATTCATCAAAATAGAGATAAATTCAAAATAAAATCTTTAGTGACTGTGTAGTATCTGCCGACTGAGGTCTTGGAGGTGTACTTGGCAGGTGGAATCCCCATCGAATAGAAGCGGTAGGTAAGAGAGTTTGATGCCGGTTTGAGGTGCCAATATATCTGCAACAGCCGGCGTATCTCGCTCGTCTCGGCACGGACATTGCGATAGTTGAGTAGGGTCGCGAGGTCGTTTACGACGAAGGACACAGATGTGTCGCGGGTGTAATCCATTATCTCAATCAGCAGTTCGGCAACCTCAAACTCAATCTTGGAGCGGTTGGAAATCACGATGCGGTTGAGTGCTGCGGTACGGAGTCTTTCCGGACTGAACCACATTCTATTTTCGCATTGCACCGATAGCTCTCTTTGCATTATGAAGTGGAGAAACGCCGGAATCTGTGCCACAAGTTTCTTCATGAAGAACTGGTCATCAGTTTCCAAAGAGTTAACCTTGCGGACCCAGTAGCGCACTTCCTCACGGTCAATTACAATAGGAAAATGCTCGTTGTTGGAACAGAGGACAAACTTGCCGAAGAAAGCAATCTCATTGCGGTCTTTGCCTTTGGACTCCATCTTTTATGAGGTTGCCGTACTGAGATTCTTCAGTCGCTCGGAATCCTCTCGCCGAGAAAGCAAGACTTCATCTACCATGATAAGCAGCTTGCCCGCCCAATCGGAATTGAACTTGCTGCGGAAATCCTCATTGGTGTTGAAGGTGGCATTGTCTTGAAAGATTGCTTTGAGAAGATTGAGGAATGTGGTCTTGCCGGTGTTACGCTGCTCTGACACCAATATCAGTATCGGCAGCTTTTGAAGCGGCATCTGATACAGCAACTGGATATAGTCAAGACCATACTCGTAATGCTCCTCGAAGATGTGGCGAAGTAAGCCATCAATCGCGCTCCAATCTCCCGGTTCGGGATGATGGACGATTGGCTCATAGAGGTTGTAGGCGTTGCCGATAATCTTGCGGTAATCGGTATGACTCGGAACGGTACAGAAGCAGTCATACTTCGGTATATCATTCAGATAGTCCTTCCCGAAGTCAGCTTTGATAGTCGAAGCCTTCCAATATACAAGACACTTGCAGGTGGTTCCATTCGCCTGCGGTCGTAGCACCTCACGATAATAGTCCGTACCTACGCGGATATAAGGGCACCCGCTATCTTCTTGATAGAAATTTTCGTTTTGCTCCGTGGAAACATCAATATATTCCACATCAACCACCTGCGCCTCATCATCAAATGCCGCTTCGCAGTGGGTCGGCTCATCGACATAAACCGGAAGCAGCTTGATAGAGTCTGTTGTCATATCGCGCCCTTTATCATGCGTTCAACATCGGACAGGCGGTACCTTACCTTGTTGCCTATCTTGATTTTCTCCAGATACTTGTCGTTATCCCATCTCCACAATGTCGATAAGGTTACGCCAAGCATTTTGGCAGCATCCTTGGCGGTGATGTAGATTTCTTCCTGAGGCGCGTTTGCCTCAATCTGTTCCTGATTCCAGGCTTTGAAAGCCTCACGCAGATCATCAATATTCATGATGACCATCGTAGTTTGTTTTGGACTTGAATTTTGGTCGTTATAGAACATTAAAACTTTAAACGGTTATTGTTTTATCAGCGCAATAATGATTGCGTAATTGTTTGATTTTTCCGCAAAGTTATAATGTATAAAACGGTTTGTCAATAGCTCTGCAATACTTTTAAGTGTCTATAATAAAAGAGATTATATTTATATATTGGTCATGTTGCCAAATCCGCTTTCCGAATCGTAATACAGCAACCCTAACATCTGAAAGGTAGTATAACTGGTTGAAAATAATTGCCATAATTTGAAAACAAGACAGTGATGGCTGTCAAAAGAAAATCCGACAACTCGTTAGCACGAATTGCCGGATTACCGATGAAATATTATTAAAATCTTTAACTACTAGCAGGCTGCCTAAAAACTTTAATATCTCATGACTTTGACAAACGCACGCTTCATGTCCTTGTCTACGGCAGAGTATCTTGCAAATACGTTGCTGCCTACGGAGTGTCCGTTCAACGCGCCTACAAGATTCTGATCTTTCACCTTCTTATAAAGACTGCCCTACAAAGGCTCGCCTAGCCATGTGGTTGGTGATGATGGTGTCTATACCGACTTTCTCTTCAATTTCAAGAGAGATTCTTATCAATCAGCGATTCCTGTTATTCATCGAACTTTATGGGGCCGTTGTAGCACCATCGAATTCGGATTCGTGAAAGGAATTTGTCGCTATTGGTTTGCCAATACTTGATGCAAGCGTCTTTCTCATCTTCTGTAAATCCGAAATCAACATTCTCAACCAAAGTAATGCTGCGTTCAGAAAGATAATTCAGCAATTGTTCTTCTGGGCAGTCAGGATAAAATTCCTCCTTGACTGCGTAGAAAGCGCCGTAGGAAAATACCGTCGAATTGACTATTTTTGTGGCATGACTCTGCATTGGACTGTCCGGGAATAGTTTTCGACCACGGTTAGTATAATTGAATACGAACTCCGATACAGTACGGTCATGCCGGAAGGTTTCTATCGAAGTCGCCACTTTCTCGAAGTCCTCGTTCTCTGTCATTGGATACACCATTCCGCATTGCTCTCCGGGGCGTGAGAATGGTTGCAGACCGACAGCTCTCAACCGAGGCTCTTTCTCGGGAAACATTTCCATTGGTGGAATACTGTAACGGTACAACACTCCTTTTTCTTCTCGGTTGTCGACAATTGGTTTATAAATGTCATCCTTGCAATCAGTGGTGGCGAAGAACGCAGCAACGAATTTATCGGTGGTGATATCTAACAACTCAGTCTTAATACCGTAGTGCTGGGCGAGAGCGAGATGGTCTATGGCCAATGGTATATGATGCATTTTTTTGTCAGGTGCGGTTGCTACGATTGTATTACGCAAGAAATGTGTAAGAGGGTATTCTTCTATTATCTTTCGAAATTCGACATACTTCAAACGCTCTACAAATCGTGTGGCTTCTGTCATTCCATTCCTGAACAAAGTGTCGCGACTGACCACGATAATAGACATTGAAGGCTGGAGCCAGAGGAGTGAGACGACATATACCATCTGGCATAACCACTGGTTCAAATAGTCCTTCCTGACGCACACCGGGGAACACCATACGGAAACCAGATTTGTCAAGTTCCCATATCTCATCCATAAGTGCGTAATTATCTAGAATGTCGAGCAACGTGGCATCAGCAACAGTTGGTTTGGGGATGAAGAGTGGGAGAAACTGCAACGGTTTGCGCGCCTCAATCGCCTGATGAAGTTTTTGAGCCAAGTCTTCGATTTCCAGACTTCCTCCGTAAAGCGCTTTCTTATCCGCGATAAACGAATCAGCAATCTCATCGACAAGTTCAAATTTACCCTGTTCCATACAAATCCCGATAAACATATCCTTATATCGACACTTGTCTGGAAGGGCATCAAGCGGTTCAATCTCTTCAATAAGACAGCACAGAGCTTTGATGTCTCTGAAGATGACCGCCTGGTAATATCGTAAATGTCGTTGTTCGAATTTGTTTAGATTACCTAAGTCGATTTTAGCGATAATCTCCTCTGCTTCTTGTTGTAACCTATCAAGATTATTATGATTAGGATGTAAGGCCTTTAGTATTCGACAAGCTGTAGAGCTTAAGAAAGCCCTCTCTAGGCGCACCATATCCCTTTGATGACTATCCTTGGCTTCGTCATAAAGCCGTTCTGCTTTACGATAGAAATATATGGACAAGCCGTGATATTTTTTTGCAAACATTGAAGCAATTTGCATGTAAGCCCGGGCTATTAACGAATGATCTTCAAGTTCTTCGGCAAGCCCAAGTGCCTTTATTGACAAATCGGAAGATATGCCAAGCTGATTGCCCACACATTCCAGCCGAGCACCATTAAGAAGCAGTTCGAATTTCAGTTCCGGGGCCGATTCGAAGTTTTTTATATTGGCGCGCAGAGTAGCAAGCGCTTCCTTATAGCCGCCAGTGCGCATGCCCCATTCGCAATACGCATGAAGCCAACCTAACACAGTTGTAATCGGCAAATCAGCATTCGTACATTCACGGCAAAACTCCTGAATATGTCGGTATGCCTTATCGTGGTCGCATTGATTAAGCGCCTCCCAGCTACGTTTCACCAAATTATCTGCCAATGAGTCTGCATTTAACTTGTCCATTTTCGAATATTTATAGATAGAAGTCGGTATAGTTTTATCAAAAATCTAATTGAATTCAGAGTGTATTCGTTTTGAAATTAGCATGTATACAAGTATTCCTACTGCGAAAAACTCATTTGCAAATATTGTGATGCGGCAATTCAAGCATAAGAGATTCAGCTACTATTGGTCTATTACCTCCCATGAACCTCCTTTGTCTGGACCGACACGACGAATTCGGCCCTCCTTCACAAGAGCATCGAGGCGTCGCTGAACACTACTTTCATGCAATCCTAACTCCTTTGATAGTTCAGCTCTCGTTATCATAGGAACTGCTTTCATTAATTCGACAATCCGCTCTTTCTGTCCGGTTTCTGTTCGGTTTCTGTTCGGTTTCTGTTCGGTTTCTGTTCGGTTTGCATCGGCTTTCTCTGAACCTTTGAACTGTTCGATATCGGTTGTGCCGCCCAAGTTGATTGCTACGAATTTCTCGCGGGGAATGTAGACGGTAACGCCTCCCTGCTCAACCGAAAATGTGGGTGGAGTTAGACCATCGGCCTTAAAGCCGTTTACGATCTTCTCAATGCCACGACCCCAGGCCTCGATGAATCCGGCTCGATAAAATGCCTCTGCCATTTTGGGATTACGAGGCTGGGATGTATGCTTTCCCATAAGCTTCTCAACGGATAAATCATCCGGCAGCTTTCCTTCATTCCAAAGTCGGATGTGGTCGCTATAAACGCTCATCTGCGTCCATGTGCCCTGATGGTCGCGGTGGACGATTGAGTTGCAGATGATTTCGCGTAAAGCTTCTTCAGGGAGTTCAAGCGGCTCAACGCGCTGCAAGCCCTCATAGTGAATGGGGCGTATCAGATACTTCTCGTCCAAAACGCGCATCACTCTTTCCGGCATCTGTATGAGGTTGCCGTCAACAATCTCCTGACTTAACAGATCAAAATTGGTAGAGCCGAAACGCCCTATCTTGAAACTTGATGTAACGAAACAGCGTTGAGGGTGTTTGCCAAAAAGCAGAATGGCACCATTACACGGAACACCATCCTCCATTAGCCCAAGATTCGAGATGACTTCCTCCGGCGTAGAATTTTCGGCATCGGGCGACATTCGTTTCTCCTTGATTCCTTTCTTCAAGAAGTACCGGATTACCTCCGGGTCTATATCGTCAATCGTAGTGCCATAGCAGGGCGTATCTTCCCAGCTTCTGCCGATTTTTTTCATTAGAAACTGTTGTAAAGCCAGTCCTCGCAGCTCCTGATTGGTCGCGCCGCTCCGCATATAGAAAGCACCTTTATAAGAGATAGGTATGTTGGACGGCTCGACATCAATCTCAATTATATCTTTTCCATCGCGTTCTATATGACTGACAACAGGAACGATCCCCAACATCGTAACAATCTTATTAGGAATATCTTCCAGCAACTGATGCAGATGCGTAACGCCAACGTCAGACATATCATCGTCAATGCCAATATATATCTTTCCACCCTGCGCATTAGCGAAGCCGCATACCCACTTAAGGTACTCGTCTTTCCAAATCCGCTTATATTCAGTGTTATGATTCTCGTTGTTCATAATGCAAATTTAGCAAATATTTACTATAACTGTATATATTTCAATACCCCATGACATTGACAAGTTCACGTTTCATGTCCTCGTCTATCTCGCGGTATCTTGCGAAAGCCTTGCTGCCTACGGAATGTCCGCTCAACGCACTTACAAGGTTTTGGTCTTTGACTTTCTTGTAAAGGTTGCCGACAAAGGTTCGCCGAGCCATGTGGCTGGTTGCGATGGTATTGATTGGTACCTGTTCCTCAATGCCGGTTGTTGGATTGAGGCGTGTGACGAGTCGTGTTATTCCTGCCGCTTCAAAGATTTCTTTGATTGCCTCATTATACTTCTGTTGGGATATGAACGGCAACAACCGACCATCCTTGACTTCTTCACGGTGCTTGTCAATGATGAATTGCGCCCTGTCTGATAAAGGAACACGAATTGTTTCCGGTCGTTCATCGGCGGTCTTAGAGGCAATGTACTCCACACCACCATTTATTACATTGGCACGAGTCATCTTCATCATATCACCCAAGCGGCATCCGATACAGCATTGAAATATGAATATATCCCTCTGCGTGTCAAGGCGCTTATTGTATGAGAAATCGAAATCGGCAAGCTGCAATACCTCTTCATCCTTAATATAGAAGGAGTACCGTATTTCTCATAGACGGAACTCACATACTTTACAAAAGGATTATTCATGGTGATTCCCTGGGCATGACACCAATGGAACAGGGCTTTGAACCGCTTAGTAAAAGTCACCATGTAGTTATCGCCTCTCGGTTTTGGTCTCTTTACCTTGTGCGTCTTGTGGGTAATGGAAGGGAAAGACTTGTAGATGTTAGGATACTGGTCATATAGTTCCGGCTCAGCCCGAAGGAAGGCTTCAAAAGCATAAACTTCCTCAGTTGTACAGGTATCAAAAGAAAACTTGTAAGATTTCTTGCTGGTCAGACGTTGATACATCTCAAAGCGATGCAACGCGCGCTGAAGGACACGGTAATGCCTCTCGCGTGATTCCGACAACTGCTTCTGCTTGAGAAACTCGTCTATAATATCGTTGAATGACAGCTTCTTCATCCTTACCTCTTTCGGCGCATACTTTTCGGGATTGCGCCATCGGTCAATCTGTTCTGTAATAAAATCCTTTGTGAGTTCTTTTATCGGATGTGTCTCGCTCAATCCGATTAAAAATCTCTCAAGCGATATAAGCCTGTCTTCTGTATCTCGCAGTTCTGCAATCTCGTGCTGATTAGCACGAGGTTTTATAAATGTGCCATCCTTGAATCGTGATGCAAGGACAAAAATGTTGGACTTGATACGGATTTTGTCATTCTTCGATAGGCTAAGTCTAAGCATTATTTCGGACTTGCCATTGTCGTTAACCTTTGTCGAGAGGCTTCTTTGGATTTTTGCCATGGGAGAGAAAATATAATGTTCAGGTGTTACAATACAAAGGTAATACTTTTTGTCCTCCGAAGCAAATTTTTGTCCTCCTTTTGTCCTCCTAATTGAAATCTAACGAAAAATGAATAAAATACGGTTTGCAATCCATTAAAATAAATTCGCAGTAAAACAGCCAATTATCAGCAGATTGCATATTAAATCAAATTCAAATTAAGTTCTACCATATTTCAAATCGCTGCTCCCAGGCGGATCACTAAAAACAAATTAATCTCTTGATAATCAGATGTTATCAAGAGATTTTTTGTTTTATACCGGAACAGATTGGTAAGGCAATTCCATTAAAAAAGTACTGCCTATCCCCAATTGGGAATCGATCAATATACGTCCGTTCATTTTGTCAACAATAGATTTACAAATAGACAAACCCAACCCCGCACCTTGAATAAAAGAATCTATCTTCTCGAATCTTTCGAATATCTTGTCTTTCATATCCTGCGGAATACCACATCCGGTATCCCTGACACCGATACGCACATAGCGGGAATCTACTTCATAGAATATCTCTATATGCCCGCAAGTCGTATTCTTGAGAGCATTCGAAAGGAAGTTATCCAGTACCTGTTTGATTCGTGTCCTGTCTAAATTCACCAAGAAATCCCGTTGAGGATAATTAGCCCGAAGTTCGATGCCGGAAGGTATCTGACAAGCATATTCCGAAACGCTCTCATCAAAAAGGTCTGCCAGATTAAACCAATCAGGATGCAACTCCAGATACCCGGATTCTATCTTGGAAAGGTCAAGAACATCGTTTATCAGATTGAGCAAAAGCTGGCTGTTGTGAGTGATTTGCGAATTATAAAATTCTTTCTCCGCCATATTTTCCGTGCTTGCCAACAGACTTGAAAAACCGACGATAGCATTCAGAGGAGTACGAATCTCATGACTTATATTAGCCAAAAAAGCAGACTTCAGGCAGTCCGACACTTCGACTTCACGACGGGCCTTGTCTTGAGACTTATTATAGACAACAGTTGGCTCCGTTTTATCCGAATTTATCAACAGATAACCTATAGGATTATGATTGTCATCATACAGAATGGTTGCTTTTGTCGCTAAATCAATCACCCCTTCTTTCTTTGAATTCTGATAATACTGCCCCACTTTCGAGAAATCATAGCGGAAAGTAAAATCGGTATCTTCGTTATTCCTCAACTTTTCTTTCATTTCCTCCGGGAAAATAGGATTCTCGAAGATATTAATCCCCAACAAGTCTTCTTTCCTATCTATATGAAAAATCTCCAGTTCCTTGTCATTCAGACCAACCAGGATTCCATCCTTATTATACAGTTCGAGACCGACAGGTAAATGCTTGAAGATATAATCCAGAAGACGTTCACTATACCGCAAAGCCTGATAAGCTGTTGCCATATCGGGACCGTCCTGAACTTCGGCTATGCCATAGACTTTTTTATTTCCCTCTTCGTCCGTTTCCTGAAAGCTGACTTTGCTACGTATCCAGACAGGGCCTTTCACCGTGTCGAACAAATATACAGTTTCCGACATCTGAAGTACACCAAAAGAATGAGCTGTCGTAGGATGCTCTTCCTCTTTCAGTATACGTTTATTGAAATCCTCAAAACTGATAACTCCTGTTTCATCCAAACCCAAAAGTTCTGATATATATCCAGAACATTCATAGCTCGCAGTTGTTAAATCGGCCTTCCACCACCCCATGTTAGCGTGATTCATCAACTTCGAGAAAAATTTGAAATCTTTCTGTTTATTCATAACATCCACTAATCATTTTAACATAGTTAAGCGCACAAAAATAAATATTCCACTTAACCAGGACTTTCTACAAAGACTCTTTTTAGCATATTATAAGAAGATTATGCGTCATTAAACTAAAAAGCGCCCGACTGTAATTCTCTCGAAAAGAGAGATTTACAGTCGGGCGCAGGGTGTGATTTCTATATTTTGTTTTACTTCTTCAATGCCTTATAAACAGCTTTTGCCATTATTTCAGCTCCCGCTTCGTTCGGATGAATCTTGTCCGGAAAAAGCTGGGGGATTCCGTCCATTGCCGTATGAAGGTCGATAACCGGCAAATTATTTTTCTTGGCAACCTTCTTTATCATCGGAATTATTTCTTTAGCGATAATATCATCGTTGATGTTATCACCGGTCTGATAAGCTTTGGAAGGATAGCAGAGATAAATTTCGGGTTGTGCGGGCAGAGCTTTGAAAGCATCCACCATCGTCTGCAAGTCTTTTGTGAAGTCTGCTTTATACTTCCAGTTGAATGATTTGCTATCGTTCGTTCCTAGTTTGATAACTACGATATTGGGATTGAAAGCCAATGCATCCTGATAAGTTTTTTCGTTCATATAAGGACGGTCACCTTTATTTAATAAAGTGCGGGCACTTACTCCGAAATTCTTTACCCAATAAGCATCCCCCATCATGCGGCCCAATACAGCAGGATAGCTGTCACGGTCGCGATTCTTGATACGTGCTCCATATGTAATGCTATTGCCGATACAGGCAACACGGATAGCATCTTTATGAGGAACCTTGAAACTACGCAGCCAGGAAGTCAGCTCGTCCAGCATTTCGTTTTTATAAAGGAAACTCTCGCGAATCCCCCAGCCATGTTCTCCGGAAGGATAGATATGGAGAACGGCAGGGACTTTATGCTTATTCAGAGCCAGATAATAATTCACACCGTTAGCGGGCGGCACTGCCTTGTCATCATCACTATAAACGATAAAAGCATGCGGCGTGTCTTTCGTCACTTGCTTTTCATTGGAATACTCAGTTTCCAATTCAGCAGAAGCGTCCTTACCCAAAAGGTTATTGCGTGAACCCATATGAGTATAAGACTTATCCATCGTAATCACCGGATAAAAGAGAATCTGAAAGTTCGGACGAAGTTCGGGTTTGGCATGAGTGGCAACGGTTGAAGCCAGATGACCGCCGGCGGAAGACCCCATAATACCGATATCATTGGGATTCAGATTCCACACATCCGCGCTGTCGCGCACAATTTTCATGGCAGCTTCGGCATCCGAAATAGGAAGTGTGCGGTCACCTTTCGGCATACGGTATTTGAGAACAATCAGCGCAATACCTTGTTTGTTGAAATACGGTGCCCAGTCATAACCTTCATGATTGACAGCCAGATGCGAATATCCGCCACCGGGACATGCCACCACAGCACGACCTGTCGCCAGTTCCGGTGCCGGAAGGAATACACGTAGTGAAGGTTGTTCAATATCAAAAGGTTTCGGAGCATTTTGGGCTACCACCCGAGAACCTGCCAGCAAAAGAAGCAACAGGAAGAAAATAGTAGAAAATTTCTGTTTCATAGTATATATATACTTTGATTAATGAATTATTGGATGCGCGAAGATAGTAATTTTGTGTATCTTTGCACCTCATTTTGATTATAAAAATTATATGCAAGGAATAAAGAATCTCACACAAGGTCCTATCAACCGCCAACTGTTCAATCTGGCAATGCCTATCATGGCAACCTCATTCATCCAAATGGCGTATAGTCTTACGGATATGGCATGGGTGGGACGACTGGGAAGTGAAGCTGTAGCCGCTATCGGTTCTGTCGGGATTCTGACATGGATGTCCGGTTCTATCTCCTTATTAAACAAAGTAGGTTCCGAGGTTAGTGTCGGACAGTCCATCGGTGCACAGAGTCAGGAAGATGCACGAAACTTTGCATCCCACAATATTACAATTGCATTGATTCTTTCTTTGTGCTGGGGTGGATTGCTTTTTGTTTTCGCAGACCCTATCATACGTATCTATGAACTCGAAGAGCACATTACTGCCAATGCCGTCCAGTACTTGCGAATTGTTTCTACCGGATTGCCGTTCATATTCCTTTCCGCCGCCTTCACCGGAATCTACAATGCGGCAGGACGTAGCAAAATTCCTTTTTTCATAAGCGGGACAGGATTGATACTGAATATTATCCTCGACCCTCTGTTTATCTTCGGATTCGGACTAGGGACAAACGGCGCGGCTTATGCAACCTGGATTGCGGAAGCAAGCGTCTTTCTGATTTTCGTCTATCAATTGCGACACAGGGATGCGTTATTGGGCGGTTTTCCATTCTTCACCCGCCTGAAGAAAAAATACACACGGAGAATCTTAAAGCTGGGACTGCCCGTAGCTACTTTAAATACCTTGTTTGCTTTCGTCAATATGTTCCTTTGCCGCACGGCCTCAGAGCAGGGCGGGCATATCGGACTGATGACTTTCACTACCGGCGGACAGATAGAAGCTATCACTTGGAATACTTCACAGGGGTTCTCCACCGCACTAAGCGCCTTCATCGCCCAAAACTATGCGGCCGGACGAACCGAACGAGTACTCAAAGCCTGGCACACGACTTTATGGATGACGGGAATTTTCGGAACGTTCTGTACACTGCTTTTCGTATTCTTCGGAAACGAGGTATTCTCTATCTTCGTCCCCGAACAGGCTGCCTATGAAGCCGGTGGTGTGTTCTTACGTATCGACGGATATTCACAACTCTTCATGATGCTCGAAATCACGATGCAGGGAGTATTCTACGGAATCGGGCGCACGATACCTCCTGCCGTTATCAGTATCGTCTGCAATTATATGCGTATCCCGCTCGCCATCTTGTTTGTCCGGATGGGTATGGGAGTAGAAGGCATCTGGTGGGCTGTCTGTGTCACAACTGTTGCCAAGGGGCTGGTTCTTTTAAGCTGGTTTGTCATAATCAAAAAGAAGTGCCTGAGCATCCCTACTCTAGCTAAAGGATAGTTTTTCATAGCTTTTCATTAACATGCGAAAAGAATTGGCCGAGTTATTTTAACTTAAAAAGTACACGCTTGCCAAATAATATATATCTTTGCAGTGTTATTTATTATACGATGTGATTCGTATAAAACTATATTATTTTATAAACCAATTAAAAAGACATCAACATTATGAACAAGATGAAATTTATGGTTCTCTTTATGAGTATTGCCATGATATTTGGTAGTTGTGGAAGTATGAACAACACTGGTAAAGGTGCTGCTATCGGTGGTGGTTCGGGTGCTGCACTGGGTGCAATCCTGGGTGGTGTTATCGGTAAAGGTAAAGGTGCCGCCATCGGTGCTGCCATTGGTACGGCAGTAGGTGCGGGAACCGGTGCTCTTATCGGCAAGAAGATGGATAAGGCAGCAGCAGAAGCAAAACAAATTGAAGGCGCACAAGTAGAACAGATAACAGACAACAACGGATTGCAAGCCGTGAAAGTAACATTCGATTCGGGTATTCTTTTCACTACAGGTAATGCCAGTCTGAGTGCTGCCGCTAAATCTGCTCTCAGCAAATTCGCCAACAACGTACTTAACCAGAACCGTGACATGGACGTATCTATTTATGGATATACCGATAACCAGGGCTGGAAAAACAGTACTGCCGAACAAAGCCGCCAGAAAAACCTGAACTTGTCACAGGAACGCGCACAGAGTGTATCCAGCTACCTGTTGAGTTGTGGTGTTTCTACCAATCAGATTAAAAGTGTACAAGGAATGGGCGAAAGCGACCCTGTTGCAAGCAATGACACTGCAGCCGGACGCGAACAGAACCGCCGTGTAGAAGTGTACATGTACGCTAGTGAACAGATGATTAGAGATGCACAGGCAGCCGCTAATTAAAAAATTACTGCGTTATACGCGAAACCTGCTGATATTCTTCTTTGCTTCAACTTTACTGACGGTCATTATCTATCGGTTTATGCCGGTTTATATTACTCCGTTGATGGTTATCCGAAGCGTTCAGCAGATTTTTTCAGGAGATAAACCCACGTGGAAACACACGTGGGTTTCTTTTGATAAGATATCTCCCAGTATGCCGATGGCAGTCATTGCATCCGAAGACAACCGCTTTGCCGAACACAACGGTTTTGATTTCATAGAAATCAAGAAAGCGGTGAAAGAGAATGAAACACGCAAACGGAAACGGGGTGCAAGCACCATCAGTCAGCAGACAGCCAAGAATGTCTTCTTATGGCCGCAATCTTCGTGGGTACGGAAAGGACTCGAAGTTTATTTCACGTTCCTCATCGAAACGTTCTGGTCGAAAGAACGAATCATGGAAGTCTATCTCAACTCTATTGAAATGGGTAACAGCATCTACGGTGCACAAGCTACCGCTGAAAATAAATTCGGCACAACGGCCGCCAAACTGACAAGAAGCCAATGCGCCCTCATAGCCGCTACTCTTCCCAATCCGATACGGTTTGACTCGGCCAATCCTTCGCCTTATATACTAAAACGCCAAAAACAGATATTACGGTTGATGAACCTGGTTCCCAAGTTTCCGCCGGAAGAAAAAACGACAGAAAAGAAAGAAAGCAAAAGCAGGAAAAAGAAAAAGCGGTAGACAGATACCACAGTTATTCATCATATGCCTAAGCATATAAGAAAAAAGAAAGAGCAACGGGAATCCATCTCCGTTGCTCTCTTTATATCATTAAGTTTGTTTGTATGTATTATCCTCTTTTAAATGAAGTCCTTCAGTTCTTGTTGCAAACGTTGACGCGTGAAGAAGATGCGACTCTTCACAGTTCCTAATGGCAAACCTAATTTTTCTGCAATTTCGCGATATTTGAAGCCTGATACGTGCATGGAAAAAGGCACTTTATACTCCTTGGGCAATGCATTGACAATGCGGTGCATTTCTTTCAAATCATAAGAACCTTCCGTGCTTTCGAACCCTGAGTCCTGCGGCAGGTTCAAGTGGTAATAATTATCGGTGGGGTCTACGAAAGTCTGGTCACGTACTATTTTCCGGTAGTTATTAATAAAGATGTTACGCATGATAGTATACATCCATCCCTTGAAATTTGTGTCCGGAGCAAATTTTTCCTCGTTATCCAAGGCTTTTAAAGATGTTTCCTGTAACAAATCATTCGCTTCTTCACGATTGGCCGTCAGTTTATAAGCGAAACGAAGCAACTCCTCCTGAACTCCAATTAAATCTTTTCTGAAACTTAAACTTTTCATACTTTAAGGGTTTTATGGTTAATATTTCGTTTTTCTCGTCGGTTGCAAGTTTAAGGGTATTTTACGTCTCATACAGGGGGATTTTAATCAATTTTTAGGGGGTATTTCTGTCAAATGATAGTTTTCAGGTGCTTTCTGATAGATTTCAGGTGGTATTCGGAGAAAAAAGTCCCCGTTTATTTGCTTAACAGAACCAAATAGATTACTTTTGATTAATATTATCAAATAAATGAAGAGACGATGACTATACTTATTATTGTAGGAATTATTGTATTATTGGGCATTATTTTTGCATCTATGTACAATTCGTTAGTGAGACTGAGAAACAACCGTGAAAACGCTTTTGCCGACATTGACGTACAGTTGAAGCAGCGCCATGACCTGATACCTCAATTGGTAGATACCGTGAAAGGATATGCCGCACACGAAAAGGAAACACTCGACCGGGTGATTCAGGCACGCAACGGCGCAGTCAGCGCCAAGACTATCGATGATAAGATAGCCGCTGAAAACCAGTTGAGCTCTGCCCTCGCAGGATTGAAAATCACACTGGAAGCTTATCCCGACCTGAAAGCGAATCAGAACTTCCTGCAATTACAGGAAGAAATAGCCGATGTGGAGAATAAGTTGGCTGCCGTCCGCCGTTATTTCAACTCGGCAACCAAAGAATATAATAACGCCGTTCAGACATTCCCGTCAAATATCATAGCAGGCATGACCGGATTCCAAAGAGAAATTATGTTCGATTTGGGAAAGAACGAACGCGCTAATCTGGAACAAGCTCCCAAAATCAATTTCTAATACCCAGCCACCGTTCACTCACTGCATAAATCAAACACGCAATGCAATACATCGGAATCCAAACACAGCAGAGCCGGAACAACCTACGTTCCGTGTTTCTATTGTTGCTCTTTCCTTGTCTGGTAACAGCACTCCTTTACCTGTCCTGCTATCTGCTGATTCTTTTCGGATACGGAAAGAGCATGGAAGTTGAGATGATGCCTATGGTCAATCATTTTTTCCTCTCTTCCCTGCCCTACACTTTAGGAGTGGTGGCGATTTGGTTTCTTATCGCCTATTGGGCCAATACGAAAATCATTAATTCCGCCACGGGTTCCAAGCCGCTGGACCGCAAAGAGAACAAACGCGTTTATAATCTAGTGGAAAACCTCTGTATGTCCCAGGGCATGAGTATGCCGAAGATAAATATCATTTATGACGATTCGCTGAATGCATTCGCAAGCGGCATCAATGACCGTACATACACGATTACCCTTTCGAGTGGTATCATCAAGAAGCTGAATGATGAAGAACTGGAAGCCGTAATCGGACATGAGCTAACTCATATCCGCAATCGGGATGTACGCCTGCTGATTATCTCCATCGTATTTGTCGGAATCTTCTCCATGCTGACGGAAATCACATTCTATGCTATTACACATATACGTGTACGCAGCAACAGTAAAGGCAGCGGAGGAATTTTCCTTTTCATGCTTGTCGCTTTGTTGATAGCCGCTATCGGTTTCCTTTTCGCCAGCCTGATGCGTTTTGCCATTTCACGCAAACGTGAATATATGGCAGATGCAGGAGCGGCGGAGATGACAAAGAACCCGCTGGCACTCGCCAATGCTTTGCGCAAAATATCTGCCGACCCGGCGATAGAAGCTGTGCAACGGAAAGATATAGCGCAATTATTTATTCAGAATCCCAAAAAGAAAACAAAAGGCTTATATAGCAAGCTCAGCGGTCTGTTTGCCACTCATCCCCCCATTGAAAAGCGGATTGAGATACTGGAACAGTTCTAAGTTCTTCTTATATATTAAGGTAAAGGTCAGGATTTCTGTTTAATTTTCATTAAAGGAAAGGGAAGAGCTCCCGACTTTTTCGTATATTTGGTTGTTATACATATGTATATCAACCTAAATGCAACTGATATGAAAATGAAGAAACAAATCTTAATGTTGGTGCTGGTCTTGCTGGCAGAGTTCCCCACCCTTTCGGCTCAAAGTAAAAAAGAGAAGAAGGAACAGAAAAAAGAAGCTGTGACGAAACTCATCGCATCCGAAAATTACAAGATAGATGCCCGGACCGCTCTGCCGATGCGCGGACGTTCCATCCCGCTGACATCTCCCTACTCACTGGAAATCAGAAATGACTCGGTCATCTCCTACCTGCCTTATTTCGGACGGGCTTACAGTATTCCTTATGGCGGCGGTGACGGGCTGAACTTCAAAGCACCCCTCAAGGAATATACCATGGAAATGGATAAGAAAGGAAATGCTGTCATCAAATTCATAGCCCGGAATCCTGAAGACAGATATGAATTCAGAGCAAAAGTATACCCTAACGGTTCGGCAAACATTGATGTCAGTATGCAGAACCGGCAATCCATCAGTTTCCAGGGAGAATTGGAAATGAAGGACGAATAAGTTTTTGCTACTCTTCCCTTATCTCATCGCCACCTTTTAATATAGGCAGACAGATGTGATATTTTACAGCCAGGATGCGGGTCAGGAATACGGCCGACCCGCCGATTAGCTGGCATCCGTATGACTCAAGTCCCGCCACATCGCAAAGCCAGTAAGCAATACCGCCTACCACACAAGCCATTGCATAAATTTCTTTCCGGAATATCAAGGGAATTTCGTTGATAAAGACATCACGAATCACGCCACCGGCTGCTCCCGTAATACTACCCATAATGATTGCCACCCAAAAAGGATATCCCAAGGCTATGCTCTTGCCCACACCTACCACAGTGAACAGCGCCAGCCCGATGCTGTCGAAAATAAAGAAAGTATTGTTGAGCCGGATAAGCCAACGCCCGAAACAGATAACCCACAGCAAAGCCAGCCCCGTACAAATCAGGTAAATGGGGTCTGTCATCCACCCGGGGGTAACATCAAGCAGGACATCACGGATGGTACCACCCCCGATAGCCGTAGCAAGTCCGACAACATAGGCTCCGAACCAGTCGAAACGCTTCGCCGAAGCCAGCCGGATACCACTAATAGCAAAGGCAAATGTGCCTATAAAATCAAGAATTTGAACGAATGTGGGCATATATTTGTTATTTTGTCTGCAAAGTAACGAATAAATTCCGTAAGAAAATGTACTTTTGCTTCACGAATTAAACCGAATAAGGTAGAAACAATATGAAAATAACAATTGTCGCGGGGGCACGCCCCAATTTTATGAAGATAGCTCCCATCACACGCGCTATTGAAGCCGCACGGGCGCTGGGTAAAAGTATCTCTTACCGGCTGGTTTACACAGGAAGGAAAGACGATACAAGTCTGGACGCTTCTCTCTTTTCGGATCTTGACATGAAAGCTCCCGATGTGTATCTGGGAGTGGAAAGCAGTAATCCAACGAGTTTGACAGCAGGAATCATGGTAGCCTTCGAACAGGAGCTGACCGAAAACCCGGCACACGTCGTTCTTGTAGTGGACGACCTGACCGCAACCATGAGTTGCGCCATCGTAGCCAAAAAACAAGGAATCAAGGTGGCGCACCTCGTAGCCGGAACCCGCTCTTTCGACATGAAGATGCCAAAGGAAGTGAACCGTATGATTACCGACGGGCTGTCCGACTATCTGTTTACAGCCGGCATGGTTGCCAACCGTAACCTGAACCAGACGGGCACGGAAAGCGAAAACGTATATTATGTAGGCAATATCCTGATAGATACTATCCGATACAACCGCAACCGGTTACTTAAACCGATATGGTTTTCCGTACTGGGATTACAGGAAGGCAATTACCTCCTGCTCACCCTCAACCGCCACGTATTGCTCAATGACAAAGAGAATCTGCGACAACTGATGGAGACATTGATTGAGAAGTCTGCCAACATGCCTATCGTAGCACCCTTGCACACGTATGTGCGCAATGCGATTAAAGAACAGGGCATCGAAGCTCCGAACCTACACATCATGCCGCCACAGAATTACCTTTTCTTCGGTTATCTGATAAACAAAGCAAAAGGAATCATCACCGACTCCGGCAACGTGGCCGAAGAAGCGACCTTCATGGGTATTCCCTGCATCACCCTCAATACATATGCCGAACATCCGGAAACATGGCGCATGGGAACCAACGAGCTTGTCGGAGAAGACCCGTTCCTGCTCGCTAAAGCAATGGACACGCTGATGAAAGGCGAATGGAAGCACGGCGAACTCCCCGAACGTTGGGACGGACGCACTGCAGAGCGTATCGTACAGATTCTATCAAGCAAATAACAATCACCTTCCTTGCCCTATTCTGTCAAAGTGTAGGGCAAGCAGTTTCAACCTGCCTTGAAACAAAGTGTTTCACACCGGGAAACGAAGTGTTTCACACCGGGAAACGAAGTGTTTCACACCGAGAAACAAAATGTTTCACCGAATGATACAAATAGTTTCAACAAATGAAACTAAATCTGAAACCAGTTGTTAAATATATATGCCCAAGCCTGACTTATTTGAGCATTGGGCGATATATGCTTGTAAACAACCAAAAACGATGGGTAAAAAAAGTTATATATTCTCTTATCCTTAGAGTTATTTGTTAACTTTGCAGCCCTACTACGAACGTTATGAAACAACGATATAGCAAAATACTTATACTGCTCTTACTTGTATTGGCAGCTTCAAATGCTTTTGCACAGCAAATAAAAGGGGTAGTTACTGATTCAGTGACACATGAGCCATTGATGTATATCTCCGTCTACTATCAGGAAAAGAAGGATATGGGTACCATCACCAATATTGACGGAGAATATAGTCTCGATGCCCGCAGGAACGGTGGAACACTTGTTTTCTCCGCCGTCGGCTATATCAGCAAGACGGTTAAAGTCAGCTATGGAAGCCAGACGGTTAACGTGCAATTAGCCCCAGACAATGTGCTTCTGAGCGAAGTCGTTGTAAAGCCCAAGAAAGAAAAATACTCCCGCAAGAATAATCCGGCAGTCGAATTCATGAAAAAGGTGATCGAGCACAAAAAGGCGCAAGTCCTCGAAGTGAACGACTACTACCAGTATGAAAAGTACGAGAAGATGAAAATGTCTATCAACGACCTCACGCCGGAAAAACTGGAGAAAGGTATCTACAAGAAATATTCTTTCCTCAAAGACCAGGTGGAGGTGTCGGAAACTACGAATAAGTTGATTCTCCCGATTTCCGTACAGGAGACAGCTTCGCAAACCATCTACCGGAAAGACCCCGAAAGCAAGAAAACCATTATCAAAGGAAAAAACTCCAACGGTATCGAAGAGTTCTTCTCCACAGGAGATATGCTCGGCACTGTATTGAAAGATGTCTTTGCCGATATCAACATCTACGATGACGACATCCGTCTGCTGCAACAGCGCTTCGTAAGTCCTATCGGCAGTAACGCCATTTCTTTTTATAAATATTATCTGATGGACACATTGATGGTGGACAGGCGCGAATGCGTACATCTGACTTTCGTTCCGCAAAATTCGCAGGACTTCGGGTTCACCGGGCATCTGTACGTACTGAATGATTCTACGTATGCCGTACAGAAATGTACGATGAATCTGCCCAAAAAGACCGGAGTCAACTTCGTCAACCGCATGGACATCGTGCAGCAGTACGAACAACTTCCCAACGGCAACTGGGTATTGTCCGATGACAATATGACCGTAGACCTTTCCTGGAGTTCCAACAAAACGGCAGGCGGATTGCAGGTAGAACGAATCACAAAATACAGTGATTACAAGTTCGACCCTATCGAACAACGGCTCTTCCGGTTGAAAGGAAGCGTGATAAAGGAAGCTGATATGCTTTCGAAAAGCGACGAGTACTGGGCGAGCGTCCGCCAGGTTCCGTTGACGAAAAAGGAAAGTACGATGGACATATTTGTCAACCGTCTTGAACAGATTCCGGGATTCAAATATATCATCTTCGGAGCGAAAGCCTTGATTGAGAACTTTGTAGAGACAGGAAGTAAAGGGCATCCGAGTAAAGTGGATATAGGCCCTATCAATACGATGATTTCGAGCAACTACATCGATGGAACCCGTTTCCGGTTGAGCGGCATGACTACGGCGCATTTCGACAAGCACTGGTTCTTGAGCGGATATGGCGCTTACGGCCTGAAAGACGAGCGGTGGAAATATAGCGGTACGCTGACTTATTCGTTCAACAAACGCGATTATGTGGTTTGGGAATTCCCGAAACATTATATTTCGGCAACTTACAGTTACGATGTAATGTCACCGATGGATAAGTTCCTGTTTACGGATAAGGACAATATCTTCCTGTCACTGAAAACAACAACGGTAGACCAAATGTCCTATATGCGCGATGCGACTATCAATTACGAACTCGAAACGCTTACCGGTTTCGGAGTGAAAGCGATGCTCCGCCACCGTAATGACGAGCCTACCGGAAAACTGGAATATCTGCGTAACGACGACGCACAAACACGTGTACATGACGTCACGACTACCGAAGCAAGCCTGACATTGCGTTATGCTCCGGGCGAATCATTCGTCAATTCCAAGCAACGCCGCGTGCCGGTATCACTGGATGCCCCTATTTTCACGCTGACTCATGCCATGGGATTCAAAGGTGTATTAGGCGGAGAATATAACTTCAACCGTACAGAAGCAAGTGTGTGGAAACGTTTCTGGCTTCCCGCTTCCTGGGGAAAGATAGACTGTAGCGTAAAAGCAGGTGCAGAATGGAATACCGTGCCTTTCCCGCTGTTGATTCTGCCGGAAGCCAACTTGTCCTACATCACCCAACGGGAAACGTTCAACCTCATCAATAACATGGAATTCTTGAACGACCGTTTCGCCTCCCTGTCTTTGTCTTACGACATGAATGGAAAACTATTCAACCGTATTCCGCTCATCAAGAACCTGAAATGGAGAGAGATGTTCCGTGTCCGCGCATTGTGGGGAACACTGACGGACAAGAATAATCCGTTCAAGAGCAGCAATCCCGACTTGTTCCGTTTCCCGACGCGCGACGGAAAGTTTACCAGTTTCGTGATGGACCCGAAAGTGCCGTATGTCGAAGCAAGTGTCGGTATTTACAACATATTCAAGTTGCTGCACATTGAATATGTACATCGTTTCACCTACCGTGACAATCCGGGTATTAATAAGAATGGTATCCGTTTCATGGTATTAATGGTATTCTAAGAATTATGCAACCTCTAGCAGAGCGGCTACGGCCCAAGACTTTAGACGAATATATCGGCCAAAAACATTTAGTGGGGCCGGGTGCTATCTTACGCAAGATGATTGATGCAGGACGCATCTCTTCTTTTATCCTTTGGGGCCCGCCCGGAGTAGGCAAAACGACTCTTGCGCAAATCATAGCCAACAAACTGGAAACTCCTTTTTATACATTGAGTGCTGTAACTTCCGGTGTGAAGGACGTGCGCGAAGTGATAGACCGTGCCAAGAGCAACCGCTTCTTTTCACAGTCCAGCCCGATACTGTTTATTGATGAAATCCATCGGTTCAGCAAGTCGCAACAAGATTCTCTGTTGGGAGCAGTAGAAAACGGAACAGTCACGCTGATTGGCGCAACAACGGAAAACCCGTCGTTCGAGGTCATCCGCCCTCTCCTGTCCCGTTGCCAGCTTTATGTGCTCAAATCTTTGGAAAAGGAAGACCTGCTGGAACTGCTGCAACGCGCCATCACTACGGATACCGTATTGAAGGAACGGAAAATCGAATTGAAAGAGACAACAGCCATGTTGCGCTTCTCCGGTGGAGATGCCCGCAAGCTGCTTAATATATTGGAACTTGTTGTGCAATCGGAAACGGAAGAAACGGTTGTTATCACCGATGAAATGGTGACCGAACGGCTGCAACAGAATCCGCTGGCATACGATAAAGATGGGGAGATGCATTATGACATCATCTCTGCTTTCATCAAGTCTATTCGCGGAAGCGACCCGGACGGGGCTATCTATTGGCTCGCCCGTATGGTGGAAGGTGGTGAAGACCCTGCTTTCATTGCCCGCCGGCTTGTCATTTCGGCTTCGGAAGATATCGGACTGGCCAATCCGAACGCATTGCTTCTGGCAAACGCCTGTTTCGATACGTTGATGAAAATCGGCTGGCCGGAAGGACGGATTCCTTTGGCTGAAACAACAATTTATCTGGCAACCAGTCCTAAAAGTAATTCAGCATACAGTGCTATTAATGATGCGCTGGAACTGGTCCGTTCAACCGGAAATCTGCCTGTCCCCTTGCATTTGCGAAATGCTCCGACAAAACTGATGAAGCAACTGGGCTACGGGCAGGAATATAAATATGCGCATAGCTACGAAGGTAACTTCGTCAAACAGCAATTCCTCCCGGACGAACTGAAAGATAAACGGATATGGCAACCACAAAACAATCCGGCGGAACAGAAGCATGCCGAACGGATGATGCAGTTGTGGGGAGACAAGTTCAAGAAATGATAATTCAAATGGGAATTTCCATTATGCAAGCAATAATATTACCTGCTCCTCCTTCCGGAAGGAGGAGTTTTTTATTTTGAGCTGCTATTTAAAGAAAGACGTATAACATATTATTAATATCAAAATTGAAATGAAGATTGTAGTTTTAGACGGCTTTGCCGCCAATCCCGGAGATTTGTCCTGGGAAGGTATTAAAGCTCTCGGAGAATGTACGATATATGACCGCACTGCTCCCGAAGAAGTATTAGAACGTGCAGCCGGAGCAGAAATGCTTCTGACTAATAAAGTAATCATCAACGCAGACCATATGGCCGCACTGCCCGAACTGAAATATATCGGCGTACTGGCTACCGGATACAATGTCGTTGATACTGCCGCTGCCAAAGAGCGGGGAATCACCGTTACTAATATCCCCTCATACAGCACAGCCTCTGTTGCTCAGATGGTATTCGCACACATCCTGAATATCAGCCAGCAAGTACAGCATCACTCGGAAGAAGTGCACAAAGGTCGCTGGACAAACAGCAAAGATTTCTGTTTTTGGGATACCCCATTGATGGAACTGAGAGAAAAGAAAATCGGTCTGGTCGGACTGGGAAATACCGGATATACGACTGCACGTGTTGCTATCGGTTTTGGTATGCAAGTATATGCATTCACTTCAAAATCACATTTCCAGTTACCGCCGGAAATCAAGAAAATGGATTTAGACCAGCTATTCAGCGAGTGTGATATTATCAGCCTGCACTGCCCGCTTACCCCCGACACACGTGAGATGGTGAATGCCCGTCGTCTTGCGATGATGAAGCCGACAGCTATTTTAATCAATACCGGCCGTGGTCCGCTAGTTAATGAACATGACTTGGCGGATGCACTTAATAGTGGCAAGATTTATGCAGCGGGAGTAGATGTTCTTTCTACCGAGCCCCCTCACGCTGACAATCCGTTGCTGACAGCAAAGAACTGCTATATCACTCCGCATATCGCATGGGCTACGCTGGAAGCTCGCGAACGCCTGATGAATATCGCAATCAGCAACATACAGGCATATATCGCCGGAACACCGGAAAATGTAGTAAACAAGTAAGAAAGTACGGAAACCGGCTATAAAGCAGAAGGGTGTCAAAAAGGTAAAACTATATTCCTTTTGACACCCTTCGTTTATTTCTATTATCTCCTGTTTATCAGACTCTTCTTAATATGAATGACCACCTTCATCCATCTCTTTCTCCGTAATCTTGTGACGGTCGATGCTGCGCCAAGCGTAGAAAATATAAGCAATCACAAACGGAACGAGAATGGAAACGTAAGCCATTGTCTTCAAAGTAAACTCACTAGAGCAGCTATTGGCTAAAGTCAATGAACTTTGCAAATCTGTATAAGACGGGTAATAAGCAGTGTTATTATATCCTGCCACCAACAATAAAGACAAGACAGTCAGCACCGTACCGATTCCCGTAAACCAAATACCTTTATCGAAGGTCTTTTTGAGCAATGTCTTGCCGATACCGAAAAGAACTAATACAACCCCTATAAGGAACAGGATAAGAACTACCGGCATTTCGATAAAGTTAGTAAAGTATTTGAAAGGCTGCATATAAATCTCCTGCGTATCCGGATTCACTGCAAAACCGTCAGAGACCAATGTACGAATGACGAATGACAGGAAAAACACAAGGAACAGAATTGTATTATTCCGTACAGCACGGCGACATTTTCCGGTCAGTTCCTTATCTGCTATATTATTAATAAAGTAAAGCGCTCCCAACACACGGGCAAGGAAGAAAACAGCCAATCCTAAAATCACATTCCAGATATCAGTCAGCGCATCCAATCCGTGCCAACCGTTCCCCCAATGGCTGATGACGGGCATAATGGTATCTGTCATATTTGCCTTATTGATATAAAAATCAGAACCAGTGAAGAATGTAGCCACCGCTCCACCAAGCAACAACGGCCCTACTACCCCATTTATCACCAGAAAAGTCTGATATGTCTTTTTACCCAACAGATTTCCCGCTTTACTCTGAAACTCATAACTGACAGCCTGCAACACAAAGCTGAAAAGAATAATCATCCACAGCCAATAAGCACCGCCGAAGCTAGTACTATAAAATAACGGAAAAGAAGCAAAGAAAGCACCACCGAAAGTGACCAGTGTAGTAAATGTAAACTCCCATTTACGTCCCGTAGAGTTCACCATCATCTTACGCTGTTCTTCCGTCTTACCGAGACAGAACAGCAATGAATTACCGCCTTGCACAAACAATAAAAACACAAGGATAGCTCCCAGCAAGGAAACGACAAGCCACCAATATTGTTGTAGAAATATATACATAGTCTTTACGATTAATGGTTAATATTAATATTATCACCCGTTTCCGGTCCTTTCCTGATGGCCTTTACCATAATTCCGGCACCTGCAATGAGCATTACTGTGAACAAGAGCAGGAAAATAAAGAAAGTGGTCTGCACAGCCCCCACATCCAGTTTGGAGATAGCAGCCGATGTAGGCAGCATATCACGGATAGCCCACGGCTGACGGCCACATTCGGCAACCACCCATCCGGCCTGTCCGGCAATATATCCCAAAGGAATAGTCAGCAAGGCAATCCAATGCATCCAGCGCATTTTGCTTAAATCCTTCTTATAAACGAAGAAAAGGACTACGATAAAGAATAGAATGAAATATCCGCCCAGAATTACCATAACACGGAATGCGTAGAAGTTCAGAGGGACATTCGGAACCAACTGGTTCACATCCTTAATATAGCCATAGCCGAAATAAGGGATGTTTTCTTGTAATACTTTGTAAGCTACTTGCGCGTCTTCTTCGTGCCCTGCACTCTTTGCCGCACGATAGGCAGCCAAAGC
>ULRJ01017976.1_pt1 | contig 32644 bp, 34 predicted proteins | sample 1955321 | NCBI WGS metagenome assembly ULRJ01 (sample SAMEA4835679, study PRJEB28245) | human gut metagenome | biome: gut microbiome; material: fecal sample | place: Denmark | collected 2008 | reverse complement strand
GCTTTAAAACATGAACTGCCCCAAAAGTGACGAAGAACCCTATTTTTCTTCGAGAGACTTGCTCGGCTGCACAATGTTGCACGTTGCTCCTCTTTCGCAAGACACTCTGCCGAAATCGCCCGATACAAAAAGATTTGCCAACCGCTACAAGACTTCGTTTTATTCCGGCAGTCAAACCCTTTTGTCGATTATCGGGCTTACAGAAAAAACTCGCTTACTACCCACCCGAATGTGGCTGGAAGATTTATGACAAGAGGGAAAATGTAATTGCTTATCAGTCCCCTCTCGCTACCGACACTATTGGACTGGCATCGGTTGAAAGCTATCCCAAGACTTGCTATCTGTCTCTTCGATAGTCGCTTTTACTCCATCCAACGAGAAGGGCCTTTACTATTTTAATGAATACCCAGAAAGCCAATAATACAATAATTGTTTCTCCCATACTGCTGTCATATTTTTGTTCTTACCACTTGTAAAGGTACGAAATAATCATGAGAAAAACAAATGCATTTAGTTAAATATCAATATAATAATAACTTTTAGCCTTGAATAATTTGCGGTGAATGAAATAGTGATAAGATTGCACCGTAGTAGCGAAATCCTGACTTTGTTAATTGCAGTCTATCATTTTTGATTGTAATCAAATTTTCCGAAAAAAGGAATTTTATCGTGTTTCGATATTTGGCATCAAATTCATTTCCCAATATCTTTCTTGCAACGGAAATAGAAAATCCACCGGAATAGCCGGATACAGCTATGAATTTAGCAAATACCTCTTGCGATGGTAATATGTAAGACTTAGTTGCTTCATAAGACAAAATGCTATCAGAAAGATATTTAGATACAGGGGCATTTTTCCCAATATTATACGAAAGACCAGATTGAGACATACTTTGTGATGATATGCCAAAGCCTTTATATTGCCATCCGTCAAACATACGATGCCGTAGATATGATGACAAGCCACAATCTGTTGCCTTCTTACTGAATGTATTCTGCCCAAACACACCGTTATATCCTAAGTTGGTCAATTCGTCGTATAGTTTGCAGTATTGCTGATAACAGATTTCCAAGTTTGTTTCAAAACTATGTGCAAGCTGATTGGTGCGAAACTCATAAATGGTAACTTGCTCAGGATTCAGTTCTTTAATAGTTGCAATGTCTCTGATAAGAGTATCTATAGACTGTCCAGGAAGTCCGTACATCAGATCAATATTCACCTTGTCTATACCGGCTTGATGTAATTGCTGAATCGCGAAAGACATATTTTGACATGAATCCACCGAGCGATGAAGAGGTTTTAGAACATTCTCCGATGACGATTGTAACCCGAGTGATACCCTTTTAATTCCATTGGCTGCGATTAGTGCTATTTTGTTGATAGTAAGCGTTTGAAATGTAGCCTCGATGCTTGCTTCAAAATCTTTAAGTACATTCGCTGATGCTATGTATCCTCCGAACCAGTTCATTAATACAGCAAAAGTTTTTTCACTTAACGCAGTGGGTGTTCCTCCTCCAATATCAAAACCATAAAGCATTATATTCTCATGTTTCGCTATAAACTGTCTGATGTCGTTAATTATATTTTCAACATATCGAAGCTGGTCGTTTTCATTTGGCAAGCGCATTTTTGTATATTCGCAAAACGAACATAGCTGCTTGCAAAATGGAATGTGGATGTAGAAAGCTATCGGTAATGTCCAATCGAATGGCAAGTTTATATCCGCAATATAATGTGTCCATTGGGATGGCGATAACGGATATGAGGTATTAAACAAGGAACTGTTTTTTCTCGATTCAAGTAGTTCCTGTATGTCAGAATATAATGTTTTTGTCATGAAATCCTTGTCTAAGATATTCTCCATCATACATTAGTGAAGATTCGCAATAATTTGGATTGGCATAGTTTCGCATATATACCTCTAAAATCTTACAATTGTGATTGTAAAGATAGTTGCTGCATTTACAATTCTCTCCGCGATTTCGACTTTCAGTAAAATAAAGATGTGGAATGGAAGAGAATCCAATATCGTCAAAATCTACATAATGTTTTTTACAATAATCATTTATTTTCATTAGTGAAACAAAGCCTAGACGGGGTATTCCGAGCGAGACGGCGAATTGCAGCATCCGCACCACTTCTATGTTTGAGTCAATATATCCTTTTACTAGATTACAACTCGCATTAATCTTATTCATATCAATTCCGTCGAAAGCTAATGCCTTATTAGGAATCTCTACACCATAAATTTGAGATAATTTCTTTAGGTCATAGTGGTGCAATGATACTGAAATAGAATCCCAACGACTATGTCTCATTAATTCTTGGGAAGATTCCATAAGTCCGTTTGTATTCAAATGAATGTGAAGATTCTTATACTTATTCAGAGAGGCACGTTCAAGAATATCATTTACCACAACAGGAACTGTAGACGGTTCTCCTCCGGTTATATTAAGGCGGTTGACGATGATGTTGTTATTTTGCAATTCATCAACGATTCGCCAAAGTTTATCATGGTCAAATGTTTTGCCTGTGTTTTTGCAATTTTCATTAGAACAGAAAGCACAGTGAGCATTACACCCGTTTGTTACTTTTATAAATACATTTACCGATGGTGGTATAGGATGTGCGGGGTAGGAACCATGCTTACATCCCAATCTCTTAATCTCTATTTCTTTGTCGAACAATGTAAGTTTCATTGTTATTTCCGTTTTTTTATATCATGGAGAAATTTAATTTTTTCTTCTAATGAAGAAAAAACAATTTTGCCCTCCCAAACATGATAAACAGGTAAAGACATATCCTCCTTAGGGATAAAGAATCCATTCTTCTTGATATAATTTTTATCTTTTTCTAAAATCTGTAATGCGATTTCAAATTCGAGATAGTCAGGGACACGATTTGGCCCTTTACCTTCTCCGCATGAACGGTTGTATCGTCCATTTTTAGTTTCCACATATACAGGCCCGGTTCCAAATTTTTTAGGGAAAAACACTTCTGGGTGGCAAGGTCCATCTTCTACATAATCTTTTGCGATAGTTGCTTCCAATCCTAATTCAGAAATAGAATTAAGGTGGTTTCCAAACATAATGGTGCGCATTTTATCTGCGTCCAATATTCCATCAGTAGTTATTTCGGTCCATAGTTCCTTAATAGAACTAATGAAAAATTGCACAGGATAATTCATTCCTGTAGCTCCAGACATTTGAAAATAGTAAAAACCTTCAATAGGTCCGCAGTGTGAAAATTGCAACACGTTAGTGCTGCTGAAAAGGTCATTTCTTACCTCTTCAGCGGATGAATACTTTCTGAATTCATTTAAATAGCAAACAAGATTTGCTAACTTTTCTCGACAATAATTATCGTATGCCTTATCACATTCGTTTTCAAAGTGATGATCATCGAAAAGCTTGGTGCGAAGATAATTGGTATTCAGAGTTCCGGCAGAGAACATTTCAGGCTCGTGTAGAATATTTATCAATATTCTTACTGATAAAAATGCTATATTATCACCTTGTTCTCTAAATCTTTGTAAGTAAGTTCCCAAATCAGTTAGTGCATCTTCAGGGATAGTATAGTGCTTCTCTTTATTGAGACCTATAATAATGTCGGCAAATGTTTTTGCCATACCGAAACTATGGGTTGTAACCTCATGGCTTGGTTTTATTGATGTTGGGATAACATCAGTATTATTTGTAAACCATTTATCTTCACAAAGTTCCTTCACAGTGTTTGAAACTAATGCGTCCAATGCGGGAAAAACGTCCTTAACCAAGATGTCTTTATGACTTTCTAGAATTTTGTCTGCTTCAATGCGTGTCACTTGTAATCCTGCATTTTCTAACAACAGAACTGCCGATTCTGCTTTGTCTCTTCTCTCTTTCTTCTCAAAAGAGAATGGCATTGTTCCAACTATGATAGTCGGGATATTTTCATTGGCTGCAATACGTGTAAGCCATTCAGCAATACATATGCCACTGTTTCCGCCAAATCCAATCACGATGATTAGTAGTTTGGTTTCATTACCTAAAATTGATTTTACGCAATCTTCGTTGTGGGTGTTTGCAAAATATTCTTCAAATGAACGGTGGTTTACAACTCTAGGAGATAGACCACAAGGATCATTTGACTCAAGTTGAAATTCTAATGGAACTTTAGAGTGAGATATTGCATATGAATTGGTATTAATTACACAGTATTCAACTCCAGAAAGTGGAGTTTCAAACATTCTAATGACAGAATTTGAACCACCTCCACCGACTCCGATTATTTTGACCGGAGCTCTACTTATGTATTTGGATATATTGTCTTGTTCGTCTTGTCTTTTTTCATCAAGATTATCAACATTTTGTGTTTCTGTAAAATTATTAAATTGATTCTGTCCATTGGCATTGATGCCCTCCACAAATTCTTTTGGAAGTCTTACATTAGGTAAATCTATGGCATTTTTGAATAACAACGCAATGTCTTCTATATTGAATCCTGCAATTCCGCATCCAATTTTTGTTACGTAAAAGGTTAGTGATTTTTCCCGTTTGGTAAATTCTATAAACTTTTCAACGTATGGACGTATTGTTTCTATTCCTCCTTGCATTGTTGGAATGGCATACGAGTTCCCTTGTAGTCCTTCTCCTTGTCCCCAAATTGCTCCAAAACGATTCAAGGCTGTTCTTGCCGCTCCTCCGGCATGATGCCCGGCAAGGTTACTACCAAACACAAAAATATCTCTTCTTCCCAAAGTGTTTATATTGTCTGGTGTAAATTCTGTATCTAGAGGTGTATCTCCGACACCTTGGAAATTTCGATTATGCTCTTTCTTTGTTTTAAAAAAATCAAAAAGTCCCATTGTGAAATATGTTTTAATTTGTGAATCAAATTTATTGTTGTTACTCTTCTTTCGGTTTACGTTTTCCCAGCGGGCCGCTGAACTTACCCCGATTGAGCGAAACTCCGTATTTGTTTAGTATGCGGAATACGGAGCTGCGGCTGCTGAATCCGCTTACTTTCCAGATGTCATCGATTGAATGCCCGTTGTTGTACATTGCCACGATGGTTTTCTCCCTTTCCGCCTTACTGATGTTTTTCTCTTTGGACGGCTGGTTTATGTTCTGCTTTAGTTGGATGATATGCGCTGAAGCCTTTCGCAATGCTGCACACTCTTCCGGAAGCGAACCGAATATCTCCAACACATCTGATGCTTTGGTTTCAGGGAACAGGTCGCCACGGCTGTCCACCTTGTCGTGAATGGAGACAATCCGCACCACCTTTACACGGCAGAACTCGATGAATGCCGCCAGTTCACGAGAACCACGCAGGGCGTTGCTGAATTTAGCGAGTACGATTTCGTCTCCCCGTTCCATACTTGCCATAAGCTGTTTCCATTGGGGACGCAGTTTCTCGTGTCCGTTTTCCTCCTCAATCACTTGTACACAACCGTATTGCTTCATCCACTCCACATCAGTGTCGAAGCCGTCATAGCCGGCTGCCTTGAATATGTAACCTACTTTTGCCATAGTGCTGTTCAATGCTAAATGATACCAAGTGCAAAGATATAAAGTTTAATTCGGTTAAAATCATACTCAATAAAATATTTTTTAATTATTATACTTTATGTTTTCACTTGTTACGCTCTTGTTTGTTCTGCGGATTATACTCGTAAGTATGAAAAAGAAAATAGATTAAAGTTTCATTTTAGAGTATCATTGTGCTAACTTTTATACTTATCTTTGCCACCATAATTCAACGAAGAAATCATGTTTAAAGGTTTATTTAACGAGAAAATAGAGCTGATAATAAAAGGTGTGAAGTGTAAATCATACTCAAAAACACATGGACAATGTGTCAAACTCCTTGCCGTATGCTTGGCCATTGTCACATTGGCATCATGCGGAGAAAAGACTGGCAACAGTATGTTTCAGGCCGTCAAAAATGCTGCCGATGCTTACAGGTCATACCTGTCCGAGGTGCGAAAGGAAGAAAACCTGCCAACAGAGCGTCTGATTGAAAAAATAAACGACTGGCAGTCGCTTCGGGATTCAGTATCTGCCTGTATCGCCAAAGACACGGCAAACTGTATCCACGCCAATTACGAAAGCGAAATTCGTGGATTGCACGATTCGTTGCGCATTGAATTTACCCGTCTGGCTCTGGAGAAGTCGAGAACTTTCGCTGATGTGTTGCTCATCAAAGAAAAGACTTCCCAATATCGACAGGACACAGAACTGGCACAAGCGGTAACAGATGCAGAACCTTTCTTCAGGTCGTTGGATTCAGTAGCACCGTGTCACGGAAATGCAAAACAAACTGTGTCAATCTACCAATCCTTTCTTGCCAATACTCTGAAATCCGGAATAGACTCCAAAGACAAGATGTTAGCCTTTATACAAGAGGAAGACCGGATGTTCCGTTCTTTCCTGAGCCATCTTCCGGAGCTTGCCGATGCCGACCTGTCTGCCATTACCAATGAAACTGAAAAATGCTGCCTGTCTGTGTTCCAATCGGCAGAAGGCGGCAAAATCTCTTATCGTGATGCCTTGGTATATACAGCCAGGCGAACTAATCGGAGAATCATACTCAACGTTTTAGCTTGCCGTAATGACATCAACCAAGGAAATGTAAAGACCGAAGCACAGGCAAGGGCTTACGTTTGGATGTTGTTGCAGCCGTATGTTGCCTTGGATGGTTTTAGCGTGGCTATTCTGTCCGATATGGAAAGGGCAACACTTCATGCAGTCGCTGACCGGACACCTCAGATGATATCCAATCTAAACAAGATTATTGGAACGGACAATGACCAATGGCAGGTATTGCCCGGAGTATTGATCAAGATAATGCTCACATCCATTTGACGAACCAGAAACAAATAAATACAACAGTTATGCTACAACTTTTTTACGATGATTTTCTCTCCTTTGTGCCGCTCCAGCTTCCGCAGTTGCTGGATGTAACCACAATGGAACAGCCGCAGTTCTATGACGATTATGTCCTCCTTTCGTTTCCGCTTGCCGACCCGTACAATCTGGAAGAAGTGATGGACATCTTCGAGGACGACATGGAACTGATAACCCTTTATCATCATATTCCTTCAAGCGCAACGACATTCGGTAGTAGCACCTGTGCCTATTCCAATCCGGCATTCGGGCAGATGTTCAAGATGAACGCGAGAGTTTCTGATACCGGCAAGGTTGACCGCATTGACGTGACCATCTATGAATCCCTGGAGTTCATGTGTTCCGACATCTGTCTTGACTTGAAACTTCACGAAAAGACCGGTCATTTCAAGTACCGCAAGACCAAGGAGGAGTTGCTTGCCGAATTTATATGAGACGGACGATATACCTGCAAATGCTATACATTATCAATATGTACAGGAGTTGGATAGTCGTGGATGACGGATATGGATACAGGCAAAGTGTCGTGTTTAGACGGGGCAGGCCGGTTTCCTGCGTGTGCCGTATGCTCCGGCTCCGTTCCACTTATAAGCACAATGGCTATGAGCGTGGCACGAAATGGAGCATATCCGAATACGAGCTGGACAAAGCATTGGCCAGGTATCGTCAAAAGAATCACGAGCTAAAGGCACGGCTTAAAAAAGGAGCGTCATATCTCGAAGCCAAGGATGTGGAAGCCATTATAGAGATTGCCACCTATGGGCTGGTCAAACTGGAACTGACCGAACTGCCATTATTCAAACAATACTGATTACACAAAGGATTACGATTATGATTTGGATTGTCATCGAAATGTTATTTCCGGCATTGCTCATTATACTGCCTATGTCATTGTACAAGAGCAACCGGTTTTTTATGGCAAAGTTTTACCTCAGAATGGCGGGTAGCGAGAGTGTGAGGAAACTCTATGTGCAGTGTATGCTTATCTTCCTCCTGCTATATCACTATGTCTATGCAGGCGGACACTTCGGCGAGTGGGGAGTTCTGATATCCACCATACCTTGTGCCGTTCTGTTCTCGTTCAGACGTGCCGACAGGTGGATGCACAGACTCCACGAGGATAAGAAAAGATTCGTTATGGCAGCTTTGATCACATTGGTCATCTGCGCGGTACCACATCTGCACATCACGGCGTTCACGTTCGCCTTTCTTCTTTTGGCTGCCATGTTCTATCCCTCTTGCCGTGTGTTAGCCGAATGGCAGGATGAAGACACGCGCAAGCATTTGAAAGAAAATCCAAAAACAATGTCCGAACATTACACTGACATCATCACGCGAGACTGCCACGAATAAGTGGATAGTGGCAGGTTAATAGAATCCACATATAGTCAAACAAAAATCAAATGAAATGATGAAAGACAAGAATAGAGCCGCCAATCAGGTATTGGCAGATATGATGTTTTTCGACTACCTCAAAGAGAAAGTCGGTGAACGGAAGACAAAGACCGGTGCCTACTACGACCTGTTGGAGAAAGCAACGGCAGGTTTTATCGCTCCCTTTTTGAAGAACCACGAGTATGTGTTGCAGGCTGACCAGTGTCATGTGACCATTTCAGACCTTGCGGTGGAATGGCACTGGCACAGGGCTACTGTCAGGGCGTTCCTTGACAAACTGGAGGAGATGGGATATGTTCGTCGGACAAGGTTCGCAAAGAGTGTGGTCATTACCGTGACTTTTGCGCCATTCTCCAGTGGCGAAACTCCTACCTCTTATACTGGTCAGACAGGGGCCGGACTTGCCGATGATTTGGACAAGGCTTTGTCCGAATGGATAAATGGCAATCTGTCTGACGAAGATATGGGAGAAATTTGTGGACAGTATCATGAAGCCGGACGGAAACGGCTTGCCGATGAATCTGGTAAAGATCATTCTGGCGACAAGCCGGCAATAAAGGCAGGTGCAGAAACGGAGTTAGCCCAAGAGATTGTCGAGAGTGTAGCCGTAGCCGGACTGAAACGCGCCATACGAAACTCACGCTTCGATGACCCGACCGATTTCCTGGAGTTCTTTCACAAGGAACTGGAAGGAGACTGGACTTCACTTTTGGAGGCATCCAAGATAACCGCCAAGATGATTCTGGACGCTGGAAACGACGGCACGGCCAATAGCTCGAGCGAAACGGATATGCTTGCCACGCTCCGACAGCCGTTCAGGGCGTTGTGGGCAAAGTACCAGGAGCGTGATTCCACCCTTTTATAGACTCCACAACCGGTGTTGTAAGTCAAAAACTATTGTATAACCACGGATGAACCGTGATGCCCTACATTTGTAGGCTTGCCATTATAAGCGTGCAGCGGTGCTTGCACGTTGACCAAACAGAGGGAAGTATGGGTAACTCAATACCCCACACGACTACGGTCGGTGGGAGTGGTTGCCGGACAAGCAGCAAGCTGGGGCAAATCGGTTGTCCGATAAAAACGGATGATATGGCTGAAAAATCATGGCAGGTGATGCACATGAACGTGATGAAAGGCATAACCACTGCGCAAAGCAACGAACACCAGCGTAACTGGACGGAAAGCGGCTGGAAACACGCCATAGACAAGGGAACTTATGACCGCCAAAGAGAACGGTTGAATTTCGAGATTATAAAGGGCGGTAAGGTGCGACCTGTAAACAAGGACAAGTCTATTCCTGAACGCATGGCTGAAAACCTTGCCGGGCGTGGGATAAAAGATCCCAATTCGGATTTGGCAGAACCGAAATTTCGCACGGTCGTGGATTTTATACTGGGCGGATCGAAGTTTCAAATGCGGCAGCTTGCTTTTGGAGACCAGGCTGTTGTGTATGGTTCCGGTAACAATACCGCCAATGCTTCGCTTCAACGAAAGCCGGAAATAGAAGAATGGGCAAAGGATATGTATCGATTCATGAGTGAAAGATTCGGTGAGGAGAATATTGTCGGGTGTTATGTACATCTTGATGAAACGACCCCGCATATGCACCTTACCTTATTGCCAATCCAAGACGGTAAGTTTGCGTTCAAAAAGATGTTTGCAGGAAAGGACAAATATGAGTTTTCTGCAAGAATGAAAATGTTACACGATGAACTCTCGCAAGTGAACGAAAAATGGCAACTGGAACGGGGACGTAATGTTTCCGAGACCGGTGCAAGACATCGAAGTACAGAGGAATACCGCCGATACCTTTCGGAAGAATGTACCAATATAGAGGAACAGGTTGTCCAACACAAAAAAGCATTGTCAGACCTTAAAGTGGAAATAAGTCTGGCGGAGCGCAGGGTGAAAGGCTTGACCTCTATGGTGGATAACCTCCGAAAAGCGAAAGCGGAAAAGGAATCCCAACTATCGGCATTGGAACGCACCCTTCAATCCCATCAGGGAGATACGGCTACCATTATAGCCGAGAGGGAACGGTTGGAAAAAGAACTGGCTTCTATCCAAACGAAACTGGAAGACAAGCAGGATAAGCTACGGACGGCTGACCAACAGCTTGAAGCCCTTAAAAGGGACATGGATGCCATTGGCGAGCGCACGGAGGAACTGAAAGGCGAAGCCTATAAGTACAGTCGTGAAATCCATTCCAACGTGGATGTACTGCTCAAAGATGTAATGCTGGAAACATTGGTTGGAGAGCATTCGGCAAGAGTGGCTGAAATGGGAGCTGCGGAGCAATCCGTCTTTGACGGTTCTTTGTTGCAGAGCCTGACCGAGCAAGGGGCGGAAGTGATGCACTGCGCCACGCTCCTCTTCCTTGGTATGGTCAACGAAGCCACTACATTTGCCGAAACGCATGGCGGTGGAGGAAGCAAAAGCAACCTTAAATGGGGAAAGGATGATGACGAGGATAACCGTGCGTGGGCAAGGCGTTGCATGATGATGGCAAGCAGGATGATGCGACCGGCTTCCGGCAAGAAACAAAAGAGGTAATCGGCAGAATATGTTTTTCTGCAATGGATAACAAAACAAAATAATGCGTTGAATATGACAAAGAAAATATTTTTAATTCTGGCAGTGGCAGGTATGGGCTGTTCACTGCACATGAAAGCGGCTGTACCACCTGTGACAAAGGACACAGTACAGTTGGAGTCGTACACGGATATCGAACAGATGCTTCGGCCTTTGGATCCGACTTACCACAAGGGTGTATTCGTGACATTGCCTTGGAACGGCAACTGGTTTGTCAGTCTTCAAGGTGGTGCAAGTGCGTTCATTGGCAAACCTGTTGGTTGTGCCGACTTATTTGACAGGATAAAGCCTACTATTTTCGCATCGCTTGGCAAGTGGTTCACTCCGCAGATCGGAGCAAGAATCGGTTATGGAGGTTGGCAGTTCAAAGATTGCGAACTGGTCACAAATGACTACCATCACTTTCATGCTGACTTGATGTGGAATGTGCTTGGATATCGGTATGGCAAGGTTGAGAATCCTCGTTGGGGAATCATTCCATACATAGGATTTGGACTGATGCACAATCCGCAGAACGGACATAATCCGTTTGCCATTTCATACGGAATACAGGGACAATACCGTATCTGTAAACGGCTGTCTGCATTGTTGGAAATCAGCAATATTTCCACTTTTCAGGATTTTGACGGCTATGGTAAATCCAATCGTTTCGGAGATAATATGCTATCCGTGTCAGCCGGCTTGTCGTTTACGATTGGAAAGGCCGGCTGGAAACGTGCCGTTGATGCGAGTCCTTACATCCGGCAGAACGAGTGGCTGATTGGTTACGCCACACAGCTATCGGAGAGTAATCGCAGATACACCGGGCAACATGACAGGGCGATGAGAACGATAAACGAATTGAAGAAGATTCTGGAAATTGAGGGTTTGCTTGATAAATATAGCAGGATGTTTGATGACCGGGAGAGTTTTAGCAATGTCTATCCAAGAAACGATTACAGCGGACTGAACTCACTCCGGGCAAGATTGAAAAACAGGCATTGGGATGGCAAGTCTCCATTGTCCAATGACAGTTTGTTCAGTAAGTCTGAATTTGCCAATGCCATACCCAATAATGACGGTAGCGTTGTAAAAGGCTTCTATGTCACAGGTGCCGATTCCTTGCTGTCTCCAGATACGAATAATGACAGCATTCCCATTTATAGCCATTCGGATTATCTTTCCTTTATAAGTTCCGGCAACGAGTGCATCGGTTCACCTGTCTATTTCTTCTTTGAACTCGGCATGGCTCAACTGACCGATAAATCCCAGTTGGTCAATCTGGATGAACTGGCGCGTGTGACAAAGAAATACGGATTATCCGTGACTGTTGCAGGTGCGGCTGACGCTGCCACTGGAACTGCCGATATAAACAATAAGTTGAGCGCATCGAGAGCCGATTATATTGCCACGGAGTTGCGCAGGCGTGGAGTGACTGTTGAAAATATAACAAAGGTCTGTCAAGGAGGTATTTCCAATTATGTACCCACTGAAGCTAACAGACATACCAAAGTCATGCTATATATGAAATAGTAAAGTGTAAGATTCTTTTTTGTTCAAATTGATTGGTTAAATGTCAATTCTTTTGAATGAAGAGCCTGTCCGTGATGGATCGGCTCTTCTGTTTGTACGCCCAGCATGGGCGTGCGCTATAGGGTGTAAGTCCCGAACGAGCCCTGATAGTGGGAATCGTTAGCCCAAGGCAAGGGTGTCCTTCGCGAGGAGGAATCTGAAGGAAGCTGGCGGCAAACTCTCGGCTCTACGAACAGAAACTGATTATAAGGCTACATTTGGAGGACAAGTTTGCTAAACAAAACAAAGTCCTATAACTATCCGAATCCCTATGTAGTAGAATCAGAGGGTATATGAGATGAAAGCGTACGTTCTTATCTGGGGAGGTCTCACGGACAGGTGCGGCACAACTGTATCTGGTTGAAACAAGATTTGTCGTGAGAAGTCAGCCGAAGCCATAGTACCTATTACTCACCATAATAGGGAAGGGCTGAACCTTAATTATGTAAGATACCTGAATGTTACCTTATGAGGGGACGAAAGCAGAACATAGAAACTCTATCCGACCAATCGGCGCAGAGGGTGGAACCTGAAGTCATGATTGGTATGCAGACTTTCATTGGGATAACTGAAAATCATCTTACAGCCATTAAACAGGAAAAAGGAGAGTTATTGGAATATATTCTTTCCCCTTCTAATCTAAACCTTGCTTATAAACAGGTAAAGAGTAACAAGGGTAGTGGCGGCATTGACCATATGGAAGTGGACGAATTGCTTCCTTATCTTCGTTGCCACAAGGATAAGCTAATAACTTCCATTTATGATGGTAAATACCATCCGAACCCCGTGCGTCGTGTGGAGATTCCCAAATCGAATGGGAAGATACGTAACTTGGGTATCCCCACGGTGGTTGACCGTTTGATTCAGCAAGCCATCTCACAAGTGCTTCAACCTCTTTATGAACCTCAATTTTCACCAACCAGCTATGGTTTCCGCCCTCATCGTAGTGCTCATGATGCGTTATTAAAATGTGGCGAATATATCTCTGCCGGTTATGTGTTCACGGTCGATATGGATTTGGAGAAATTCTTTGATACAGTCTGTCATAGTAAGTTGATAGAAATCCTGTCACGTACCATCAAAGACGGTCGTGTCATTTCTCTGATTCATAAATATCTGAACTCCGGTGTACTTATAGGAGGCAAGAAAGAGGACAGTCCGGTCGGAGTTCCTCAAGGTGGTCCATTGAGCCCCTTATTAAGCAATATAATGCTTAATGAGTTGGACAAGGAACTGGAGAGACGTGGGCATTTGTTCGTTCGATATGCTGATGACTTGGTCATCTTTTGTAAAAGCCGTCGTTCCGCCCATCGTACATTGGATAATCTGCTTCCCTTTATTGAAACAAAACTTTTTCTAAAGGTGAATAAGGATAAGACCCATGTTGCTTATATGCGTGACATCAAATTTCTTTCCTATGCCTTTGGTCGTAGTAATGGCAAATGCCAATTCTACATCCATGTCGATAGTATCAAGAAGATGAAGATTAAGATACGTGAACTCACCAGGCGTAATAACGGCTGGAGCTACGAATATCGTAAACAACGTTTGACTTGGTATATCCGTGGTTGGCTCAACTATTTTAAGTTTGCAGGTCTCAAAAGTAGGATAAAGGAATGGGACGGTTGGCTCCGTCACCGCATACGGATGTGTATTTGGAAGTCTTGGAAACGAGTCCGAACCCGGTATCGAAATCTGAAGAAGCTTATTCCCGATGAGAGCCGTGTGCGAATGGCTGCCTTTTGTCGTAAGAAATACTGGCGAATGGCAAGTCATCCCACTGTACAAGCGGCTTTGTCGGATGAGCGTTTGCTTCGAGCTGGTTACCCTACTTTTAAGATGTACTATCATCCTGTGTTTAAAGGTTAATTAGGGAACCGCCGTATGCCGAACGGCACGTACGGTGGTGTGAGAGGTCGGAACGGGAATTAATCCCGTTCCTCCTACTCGATTTGATATAGTACAAATTTATCGACCCTTATACAAAGGCTGTGCTTTATCAAGTCATGAACTCCTCCGGCTAATCTTGGCGGCTCTATTTTCCTTTGCAAAGGTACTGCGGCGAGGGAACGCCAAGTACCGCTATGCAGGTCGCTCCGCTAATGGCTTGGTCGACTTGACGACAACTTTCCGCAATTTCCGTCAAGCGTAAATTGGGTATTTCACCAACTCCTCTGCCATTTACTTGTCTTATCCCTCTGTTTCCACAGTCTCTTGGTTGCACGTAAAATTCAGATCCCGACAAGAAAGCCAATAAAGGCTTCAAAATAAGGGAAAGAAAAATAAAAAGATTATGGCGAATATGGAAACAAATTCAGATGAGAGAAAGATAATAGACAGAGTTTTACATCGTGATATGGTATTCAGATACCAATTGTTAGGTCGTTTACAAGCTGATTGCGAATACTACCTTAATTACGGCAATCGGAATATCAGACGTTTGTGGGCTGGCAATGTAAATCTGCAAATTAAACTGATGGCTGAACTTTATAATAGTTTCAAGGAAGATGAAAAACCGGAATGGATTACAATGAATGAAATCGTTGCATACGGAAAAGCAATGTCAGAGGGAGAATAAAATTTGAGTATTAACGGGCTGAACCGGTATATTGGTTCAGTCCGTCGTCATCGTTGCCCTCTTTGATGGCAATACCTGTTTTACCTCATTTAAGTATAGCCTAAATGTCTGTTTAATACCCTTTTTATCCGGTAGAGAAATTTTCATTTCCTTTTCTATGGAGTGCTTTCGACTTTTATATAGAATGAATTTCTATCGAATTATGAACTTCTCCGGCTCATCTTGCCGGCTCTATTTTCCTTTGCAAAGTTACTGCGGCGAGGGAACGCCAAGTACCGCTATGCAGGTCTGCTCGCTAATGGCTTGGTGGACTTGACAACAACTTTCCGCAATTTCCGTCAAGCGTAAATTGGGTATTTCATCAACTCCTCTGCCATTTACTTGTCTTATCCCTCTGTTTCCACAGTCTCTTGGTTGCACGTAAAATTCAGAACCCGACAAGAAAGCCGATAAAGGCTTCAAAATGAGGGAAAAGAAAAAAAAGACAAAAGTTCAACGATTAAAACAGACAGATTATGCACAGCAAGATTTTTCAAATCACGGAAACAAGGGTTGATAAGGATAACTACTTGAATGAGAATACCCTTGAACAAGGTGACGGACATTATTACGACTATTGTTCGGAGATAGACGAGGAAGAACGCAAATTCCATATTGCCAATCTGATAGAAAAGGCATTGCCCAAAGGGATGTTCACTCTTGTGGGAGAAAACACAATCCGATACAATGGCGGTGCGGACAAGTGGAAAAAGGAATTTGTTACAGCCATCCAAGAAAAGGCACAAGCCGTTACCGTTGAAAACTGCATGATGTGGATTGGGGCGGTGTACCAGCTTGAAAAATTTCTCAAAAATCCGCTTGACCTTGGTTATCAGTTCTATATGGACGAGTATGGTGTCAACGGCTATGCCGAGCAGTCTTATTCGTTTTTACAGACGGTCAGCCAGTTTGAGCCGGGAAAACTGCTTTACATCGGTGGAGTTATTGACTATCATTTCTAAACGCTATGAGGACAAGACGAATGACAAAGGAACAAGGGAAACGGTGCAATATCAGCCGATTTCCCAATTTCCACCACACAGGAAGTATCAAAGGGATGAAACGGATGTACTACGGAAACCAAGCACTTTTGGTAAGGTGTGGAGCGTACATATACAATGTTTCAAGTGAACCAAGTATCTATTATCAAGCAAAATAACAGACATTATGAAAGGAACAGAACATTTCAAGCAGGCAATTAAGGCATATCTGGACGAAAGAGCCAAGACCGATGAACTCTTTGCTGTATCGTATGCCAAAGAGAACAAGAATTTGGACGATTGCGTGACATTCATACTCAACCAGGCAATGGCAATCAGTAAAGAGGGCGGTTGCGGTATGACCGATGACGAGGTTTATTCGCTTGGAGTACATTACTATGATGAAGATGATATAGAAGTGGGAAAGGCGGTCAACTGCGGGGTGATAGTCAACCATAGAGTAGAACTATCTCCCGAAGAACAAGCCGAAGCGAGGGAGAATGCACTCAAAGCCTACCAAAACGAGGAACTGCGTAAAATCCAACAGCGAAACAGCAAACCGAAACCGACCCCGAAAGCGGTCAGACAAGAACCCGAACAATCAACATTATTTGATTTAGGACTATGAGAGCGAAAACAAGATTTCAGCATAAGGTAGTAACCGCCAACGGACGGTTACTGCCACAGACAAAGAAGCAGGAGTTATGGGCATTCCGTCAATGTATCAGCCATTACGCATACCGTACCAAAAACGGAGGAACGACCTGTATGGATTGCGGTTATCAATGGAACGAGAGTAACAAAAAGGTGTGCCGTTGCCCACATTGCGGTGCAAGACTGGAGATACTGGACACCAAGTGCAGGACATTCAAGGACAAAGCGTATTATTCCACACTTGCCACACAGGACGGTTTACAGGTACAGCGCGTATTTCTTATGAACGCAAACTTCTGTAAAGGCAAGAAAGCGGAGTATTATTCTATGGAGATTGCACGCTATTGGGTGGACGATAACGGCAAGACGGAGATAACGGCATTGAAACGCACACTCGGACATTACGCGGACACTTTTGTTTTGGACGGCTGTCTGGAGTTACGGAGAGACAACTGTGTGTATAGACGGATTGCCGATTGCAAGGTCTATCCATATTATTCAGCCACTCCAAAGTTAAGACGCAACGGATTGCAAGGCTCATTGGCTGACATCGAACCGACACGGCTTATCGAAGCCTTGTTGACAGACAGCAGAGCCGAAACGATGTTCAAGGCAGGCAGGAAAACTGATTTGAACTACTTCCTGCAACATTCAATGTACTTTGATTTGTATTGGAACACTTACAAGATAGTCTTACGCAATGGCTATCATATAGCAGATATTTCTCTTTGGACAGATTACATCCGCTTACTTGAAAGGTGTGGCAAGGATATTCACAATGCCCATTATGTCTGTCCATTAGACTTGAAAGCCGAACACAACCGCTACCAAGAACGGGCAAGGATTATCCAAGAACGGGAGGAGCGAGAGGAACAAAGGAAAAAGGCAAAGGAGAATGAGGAGCGTTTCAGAGAGTTGAAAAGCAAATTCTTCGGACTGTCATTCACGGACGGACTGATTGTAGTCAGTGTGTTGGAAAGCGTGGATGATTATTACAAGGAGGGAAATGCCCTGCATCATTGTGTCGGACAATGCGAATATTATCTCAAACCGCAGTCGTTGGTGTTTTCTGCACGGATTGACAACCAGCGTGTTGAAACCATTGAATTGAGCCTTGAAACATTCAAGGTATTGCAGTCAAGAGGGCTTTGCAATAAGGCTACAGAATACCACGACCGAATTATCCGGCTTGTTCAGAAGAACGCCCGGCAAATCCGTAAGCGAATGACCGCATAATCTGTTCTGTTCTTTTTGTCAGCCACTTGTTACGACACACATTGTAGCAGGTGGCTTTATGCGTGGCTACGGTAACTTGCTGATTACCGTAGCGATTTCTGTTATATAGGACTTAAATGCGCTTTTATAATGTACTGCATATATATCCTTTTGTATAATGTTGGCAACAAATAAAAACTATTGCCGAATTTATATCCTAAAACCTTTATAGGATAATCTCCCATTATAGTCATCGGAGGATTCTCCTTAGAGCCGGCCATCACGCCACACGGCATTGTTTTATCGTGCAAAGGTACTATGGAGGTAGAATGCCAAGTACCGCCTGCGCTAACAATTCAGAGGACTTAACGACAGCTTTCCACGAATGTGCCATTAGTGGTATTTCATTAACTCCCTGTTTGTTTACTTGTCTTATCTCCCTTACCCCATAGTCTTTAACGCACATAAAACATATCCCGGTGGCGAAGTTTGACAGCTTCAAGCAAAGGGAAAAGAAAAAATGTTTAACATCAAAATTCTTTAGAATGGAGTACAACAATCAACTATCGGAGAACGACAAACGCTTTGCGGACGAGTTCTCAAACTATGTGAACGGGAAAATGGCTTCACCCCGAAAGGTGGGCAAGGCATTGGCGGATGACCACCGCTATTTGGTAAACGAGAAAGCCAAACTGATGTTCTACTTTATGGAGCAGTTGGCGGAGAACTGGCACAAGGGAAGATATGACCAGCGTAACGAATGGGCGTGCCGTCTGGCAGCGGAAGCCATAGACCATTTGGCAGAGAACGACCTCTATCATTTGCCCGAAGAGTATTACGAAAACCATAAACAATAACAAGTATGGGAGCATTGCAAATCACTATTCCAAGATGGAACATAACAGAGTTCAGCGGTTACGAGCCGATAACTACCTTTTGGCAGGATTTCTCCATTGCCGACAAGTTCGGGAACAATGCCATAGCCGACACATACAGGCGAGCCAAGTCCGAATGGAAAGACAACTACAAGTATTGGACGGAACTTTGCCTTGTCCTCAATCACAAGATATGGCAGTGGCACGAGCGAGACAATCAAAGAGCCATTCTCTATGACAAACTGTGGAGGGAAGCGGATGCAATGACCGCTGAATGGTCGGACGAGGAACAGGAATATTATTTTGAGATAACGGATTAAATCAACCAGTGGGGAGATTGGAGAGGTCTCCCCACAAAAACAAAAGAGTATGACTACCCACGAACAGATACGGAAAGTAACGGACATTGCCCAAGAAAAAGGCTGGAGCATAAGCATTGAAGACGAGAACAAGACAAGCATACAATTTGAGTTTCAACGCTACACCAAATACGGGCAGGACTTCAATTTCAATGCCGATATGTAGAATGAAGACATTGACACGCTTATTGCCGGTATGAAGCGATACTACGAGGACTTTGACCCGGATTATGAAGCCTATTTATGGATTGGCGATGACGGACACGGCAGAAATGGCGCACCTTATCATATCAAGGATATTGTGTCGGATATGGAAGAAGCCGAAGAACAGATATACGAGTTGCTGCAAGCTCTTGAAGTTGAATTTATCTAATGGCTAAAACTATGACTTTATCGGACAAATCATATTACAGAAGACTTTGCAGGAACATCCTTGCAGACCGCTTTAACTGGCGAAAATACTGCACACCGAGCCTTTATTTTGGCAGGGAAATATGTGTTACACCGCTTCATTGTTCCTACGGACAAATCGGCTACACCATCAATTTCCCCTATACCAATGCACCGGAAGTGGAGTATGATTGGGAAATGAACAAACTTACGATTGATGATGAAAATTGGAAATTGGTATGTTAGACGAAATCAGACAAAACGGCAAAACAGTGTTGTCAGGAGAGGATGTTTTTTCAATACCCATGTTTTTCAACAACTTGTGCGGTAAAAACTTTTCAGGCGAGAAGTACCGGGATTATATCAGATACATAGCCTTCGGAGAAATGGGTTTCAAGCCCGGAGAAATCATGCTTTACCGCAATGGAACACTGGTAAGGACAGGTAAAATAAATATTGAAAAATAAATACGGATATGGGAACGACAACAATTCATCCTGCGGAGAGCTATCTTCGCAACGAAACCAATCCTTCGTCTCTATATGTGAGGATTGCAGGAAAACGCAGACGCTTGTTCATTAATCGGGACAGGGGTGTTATTGGCATTATCGCGCCCGGCAAAAGGACAAAAGGTTATGTTTTCACAGATTGGTCAAGCATCAAGCAGATATACTATCCCTCGCAAGAGCAGGAGGCGAATACGGACAGGAAACTCATTCTGAAATATCAGAAACTTGCCCGGCTTGCCACACATACAAACGCTTGGCTTCGTGACATCGCCAATGCGGATTTGGATAAATCTCTTTACGAGAACCATATCACGACAGGAACACGCATTGACGGCAAATGTATCGGGCTTGCCACTATCGAAAAATATTGTGGGACGGCATCTATGCAGCGTTTCAGAGAGGCAATGAAGAACAAAGAGAGTTTTTTCACTTGTCGCTTTGATTTTTGCGGTTATGACGGAACGCTTTGGTGTGAGCCACGGGACAATGGCGATATGTCGGCAGGCTTCAGCAAAGAATACCGGAATTGTGGCAACGGCTACTACTATCTGCTTATCAACGATGAATACGTGATAGGCTATGATATTGATTGACCACATTGGAAATGACAATCCAACTGCAAATAAAACTAATATGATTTGCGAAAACGAGAAATATAGTCACCCCACACCTCCAATTTGACAATCAGCGGATGCGGCAAAGTGATAGTCTTGCTATAAAAGATGGCAGCTACCACCTTGCCACCGCACCGTTCTATCTCCTCCTTGTAGTCGGTCATACTTTGCCCGGTAGTCAGTACATCGTCAACAATAATAACATCTTTCCCTTTTATATCTCCTGTGATTCGGTAATTCCGTTCAAGTATTCGATTCTCATAACCTTTAGCTTCATGCAAACTTTCACGTGGCTCGAACACATCAACATCGTATAATCCTGATGTCAGATCCGGACAATGGGTACAGACATACCAGTTCAAACGCTTGAATCTCTGGATATATTTGAATTCATCGCTACAAGGCATGAACATGATATGAAAATGGTGGTCATCCATTTGTAAGGCGTTCATGCAAGATTTGAAAAACTCAATGCCGTGTATTTTTCCCTCCTTAAACTCATAGACTGAATGGCAGAACGCCTGCTGATCATCGTTGAGAAACGGTTTGTACCGGGATGGATAATATTGCCCATAAAATACTACTCTTGTACCGTGCAATTTGAATGGTTTGGGTGGTGGCTGTTCTTTGAATAAATCCGGATGTAAACAACAGAACATACGACAAGCATCCCGATGGCCGGCTCTTACTGCCAAACGGCATAAACGGTCACGTTCATCCTCCTTCTCGGTCTTTTGCGCAGCTAAAAACGCCGTTTCTCCGGCTTTTCGCCGCCAATATCCAACGATATACCATAGGACACTGATAACACCGAGCAGGATTACAAATACCAGCCTTTCGTTCATCTTGACCGTGAATTATGCGCGGAATAGCCTTCGTTTTGTTTACAAAAAATCATACTTCCAACAGTTCACTCGTCTTTGCCCAATAATAGAAGGCTTCCGGTAGATTGCTTTTCAACTTGTTCAGTTTGTTGGTCAGCGAAGGTCGAATAACCAAATCCTTGATGTCAACCGGATTGTTTGAATAGCGTTCCACTTCTGTGACTCCCTTTTCAATCAGCGTGGCTAAATAAGCCGCCCGTGCCGCATCAATAATAGCATTGTCTATCAGATATCGTTGTTTGTACATAAATGACTTTACACGAATGATTCCGTCTTGTATCAAGTTGAAATCACCTTCTCCGGATTTACCCCGTGTGGAGATACAGAGTGCCGTCTGACGGATGTCATTGAAGACCTGTCCGATATCCGTTCCCAAAGACCGGTACGAGAGTTCGACTACCGCAATCTTGCGGAAAGCCTCTGCGGTAATCTGCAATCCTGAAACATTTTCAAACAACCGCCCCACGTCATAAAGTTGCTTGGCTATCTCCATCGAACAGGATCTGCCGTTCTTGTAATAAGGTATTCCGGTAGTGTTGGGAGCGAAAGCTGTCAGTTTATCCCCTAAAATATCTTCTGCGGACGGAACAGTCACCATTAACGGTTCTCCCTCCAGCCGTATGAACGGGCAATCAATGGCTATTTGCCGGGTTTGGAAATAATGAATGTCCTCGTACAATACGTCCAGCAGGATATAGGATTGGGCATCCGTGTCGTTCCGGTAAGCTATCTGATAGAAAAACTTGGAATGGCTTTTAGGTATGTCCGCATCGTCCCTTTGCTTGCGCTCCACGAGTTCCAGATTGATAAAGCCAAAATCGGCAAACGATTTCAGATAGTCCTCTATATTGGTTCCGGGAGGACAGATGACATCAATGTCGATTGACAGACGATGGGCAGATTTCCCAAGGATGAGCATAAGTGCTGTGCCACCCTTGAAGACGAGAGGACACCCGGCTTTAACCAACATTTCAAGCAGGGATAAGGCACGGATTACTTTCTCTATGAGGTTCTTGTCATTGTAGTGCAGTTCGGATGCAACCTGTTCAATCCATTCTGTCGTAAAACACTCTTTCTTTATCATTGTATGTTTAAGTTTTCTAAAATCGACGATAATTCTTTCTTCACTTTACGCCTGTCGGCATACCTGAAAAGCCTGTTCCTGTTGATTGTGTACAGGTTAAAGGCGTTTTCTATGATACGGTCACTCTCACTGCCTTGCAGGTAGAAAAAGTCCGTATCTCTCAATATATCCACTAACAGTTTTTCCAACGTGGGCATAGGCACGCCGGATACTTCTTGCAAGGGAGCTTCCGAAACAAGGTTTTTCACGAAAATGACACGGTTGTCCATATCCACATATCGGTATATCATATTTTTGTCCGGTCGTAGGTAAACATTGTGGTTCTTGTCTTTCAGAAAATTGAAAACGGTTTCTGCCGAGTCCCTGTCCGTTTCCACGTAGATGATGCGGTTGGATGAAAGGTGATGTTGCAAAGGGGCTATGATGTCCCCTTGATAAACACAGAATTTCGCAAACGGAAAATCCGATTGCAACAAACCGTAAACCTCCTTCACTTCCTCTATCGGTTGGGGTGAAAAGACCTGTTTCATCACTTTGGCATACGTTCCCCGCCCAGTTCTGACCAGTACATTTTCATTCACGAGCTTGAACAGATACCAGGACAAAGAAGACTTTTTGATGCCTGTCTTCTCTTGTAGATAAGCAAACAAATCTCCTAAACTAAAGTCATGATGAACTTCAGCATAGTCAAGTATGAATGTTGTCGTCTCGTTGCTCATGTGATTATTATTCCTTTCTTCGACTGCAAAGGTAACAAATTTTCGGCACTAATTCAGAATAGTGCCGATATTTTGTGGTTAAAAGCCTAATGTTGATCTATTCCTTCCTTAAAAAACAAGGTTGTACAGCGATGCCCAACCTTTTATTTCCAATTTTATAGTGTTGGCAATGAGCCTTAGAGTCATTACCGACACTTTCAGCCTGCAAGGATACTACTTTTCTGTGAAAAATAGAATAATTATAAACTTAAAGTAACCGCATTAAAATTCTAGTCACAGGATATTCTAGTACAGACTTTAAACTAATCAGATATAGCACATTTAAAGTTATAAGCGAATATTTTCAAAATAGATTTTGCAAAATAATTATCAAAAAAGTTGGATTTTTCGGTTTTTTGTAGTATATATAATATAGAGTCGTAAGGTGTTGTAATTACAACATCATTAAAAATAATAAAGTATAAATAAAAAGATAATGAATAATTTGATAGCTCCAAAGCATCCTGTACATGCTTTATTGGATGAATTCTTCGCAAAAGAGGAGATTAGTGATGTGATTACTGAGTATCAGCGCAAGAATAAAAACTATAGCAAATGGTTGATGTTCAGTGATTATTGCCTTGATGACAAGAACAAGACTAACGATGTGATGACTTTTGTTATTATGCCATTCGAGAGCGAAGCGAAGTATGTTGAAATGGAACAGAAGATTCACGATATGCAACCTTCAGATATCAAAAAGACGAGCACGGTTAACAAAGACTTTCTATCTTATTTGAAGAGCGAGAGCGTGTTGACCTTCTCATTTGTGTTTGACGACAGAAAACATTTCTTTGTTCCGTCACACAGCCAATGTTTGCAGAGTGTCAAAGATACTTTGCAAATCATTCGCAATTGTTACGAAAAATGGAAGAAAACGGCTGCCAATGAAGGGATTCTAAAGTATTATGATAATGTAGTGAAGAAGATAGACCAGCAACTTGCACCGCTTAATGGCAAGAATCCTGACATCAAGTTGCTCAATGACATATTGATTACGGCGTTTCTCGGAGCATACGTGTCGGTTAAGGTTCTAGAGAAACTGCCGATAGAGATATTCGGATGGTTTAGTGATCGCGATAAGGTTATCTCGGGCAAGGACAACATTATTGTACCGATATTTACCTTCTATCAGCACAATATGCTCGGTGGTCGTCAGTTCAAGTTCTGCACCTTCACTCCTGATGACAAGGTGAATCCATTCTTTGATAATTTTAACCGCATTGCAGATGTGGCTACGGGAGCGATAGCCGACTATAATATGGAGAAGGATTACATCACTGCTGACAAATTCAACACTGTGCTTATAGACTTTCTTGCCGATAATAAGCAAGCCTTGGTTTTCCGCATCCACAAGATAGATGATAATTATCATGTAGGTCATATTATAATGCAGCCGAAGTAAGGGTATATACCATACTGAAGATATAAAATCCTATCCAAAATCAAGCATCTTGGATAGGATTTACAATTTACATAAATACGCCCAATGCCTAATTATACTCAGCGGTGCATCCCGCCGCTGTATTCCACCTCCTCTTTTTGATATTGCTCCATTTCATTCAGCTTTTCATTGACGGATTGGAGATTGGAATCGAGAGAATTGTCGTGGTCGTAGGGGAACTGATGGTTGGGAACAAGACCAGCATTGACCACCGTACCGACATCAAGGGTGTCGGCATCCCTGTTATACCCGATATGGAGAATATCTCCGTTTGGCATTTCAAGGACAGGAGTACGCTGCCTTGTCATCGCAGAGAACTGCTCGGCCGCCATGTCTTTGGCAACCTCTTTTATGTCACTGCTTGCCAGCCGGACACCATACCGTGTAATATGGTCACGGATTTCCTGCTCAGAGTATTTCAGCATCACCTCGTAAGTTCCTCCCACGCTGTTGTTATAGATCACGGCAAAATCCTTGTCTTCTATCAGCAGATCATCATCCTTGTTCTGGCGAGGAGAGACAAAGGTATATTGCTCGTTGATTCCATTGCCGTCATAATACTCCTTGGCAAGCCGGAGTAATCCCTCATAATCGCCTTTCTCCCGAAGCGCATCCAGTCGTGAGGTGTCATCGGTGGATTGCAGATAGGCTACGGAAGAGTAGAACACCTTTCCTTCGGGTACGGACTGTTTGACCTCATTCCGCTGTCCGTTATCATGCTGCACCTTGCTTTTCTGTTCCAGTTCCTGCACTATTTTATCCACATTCTGCGTAACGAGCGAGGTAGCCCTTTTTACATCCAGAAGTGTGGTCTTGATAAACTGGGGCGATTCCTTCAAGTGGTCCAGCCAGGATTTCAGATAAGCGCAGCTCTCTTCTTTCAATGCCTTGCTCATGCCGTAACGCTGTGCCACCAATGCGCTGCCTAATTCTGCCACCAGTTCCTCACGTGCGTATTCGTCCGAACCGAAACCGGACGGTTTGATACGGTCGAGTTGCCCCTCGATGCCCGTACTGTGGGTCATCTCATGCCAAAGAGTACCATAATAGGATTCGCCGTCCTTGAACTGGGATTTTTCGGGAACCACAATCTCGTTCTTGGAAATGGAAAAGTATGCCTTGTCCTGGTGCATCGGCTTTATCGGGCAAATCCAGCGGTTATCACGGATCATCACATCCATCGGTTCAAAAGACATCTTCTCGCTTTCATCCAACTTTACGGCATCCCCATTCGCCAGCTTGTTCCAAAGTTCCGGACGGGCTTCCTGAAGATTGGTTTGGGCTACATTGAATACCCGGAAGACCTGCATCTTCGGATATACATTGTACATCTTCTTCTCTTCATCGGAGAGTTTCTTAAAATCGTCATACTTGATCTTCTCCTTGGTCTCCTTGTGGATGCAGGTAAAGGTAGTGAGCATCACGGGGAAGGATTTTTCGCCCTTGTTCACTGACACCCTCGGCAGTTCCACGCCCTCCTTTGCCTGCTTTTCGGACGGTTTGTTCATCCGTTGCACGCAGTCAAAGGTGCAGAAACGCGGTATCTTGTAGCCCTCGTTCTCGCAATGAAGAAGCAACATCAGCGCGTTCATCCCATTATACTCACGTCCGGACAGATTCTTCGGCCACCCCAGGCTACCCTCGGTAATCCACGGTTTCGTCCAGTCCTTGCTGATGGTCTCGATACGCTCGATCATCATTTCCGCAAAGAGGTCAAGAGCCTTGTCCTCCGCGGACGGGCCGTCATTGCTGTTTTTCCTGTAACCGGCCATGGCTGTCAGTTGTTAGGGTTATACGGCTGTTTCACATATTCCGACATTTCCGATACCTTGCAGGTAATGTTCAGCTTGTCGTTATAGACGGACAGTTCCAGTTCACCTTTGGCCTCGATGCCGGTCTGCGGTTGCAGCCACTCCTCACGTTTACGGTCAAAGCCTAAGAAGCGTACCCACAGGTACTCGAAGCCGTCATTGACCTTTTCCGCAGAAAATGCGGAGAACTGCAAGAAATTCTTGCCTTTCTTGTCTGTCTTCTCTTCGATGTTCTTGCCTGTCTTTCCACGGAAGAGCATTTCGCCCTTGATGGAATCCTCGTTTGAAGCCACGGTAAGGTTAACCGATGAAGCCGACAGATTGAAATAGAGGTTGTCTCCACGCTTCTTGAAAGTCAACACACCGGAAATTTCCACTCTCTTGCCTACGGTATAGTCAGCCCGATTGTACTCCTCTCCATCCTTGGCGACAGAGATTTCCACTGTTTTGTCGATACCGTTTCTTGCCGGAATCACGCAATTTACGGCAAATGCCGTGAAAGCCTTGTTCTCATTGTTGGTGCGCACTACAGCCGCCTTGCTGATGGTTCCGCACACTGTTACGTTACACTTAATCATATTGCTTGTAGTTTTATTTTAACCAAGACCATTTGACCGGAATATCCTATTAAATGTGAACTACCCGCATATACGTTCCGTCTTTAATCGGGCGCACGGATTTTAATCCAGACTATCCCTGACGCAATGACAACCTGCACACCCACAATCACGAGTGTCGCTGCCAGACCGAACAGCCGGTAGCATACAAGGGTGTGCAGTCCTGCAAAGGACAGTCCGACGACCAACAATCCTATTTCCATCATCACGCGTTTCATTATCTTCTGATTTGTTCGTTCTGGCTCTGCTGTTCCGACATTCCCTGCTCGAAGTTTTGTGAAGCCTGTTGTGAAAGGACAATGGCATTGACCATTCCTGCCACTCGCATACGCTTGCTTTCCTCCGAGAGTTCAGGATTATTCAAAGTGGCGGACAGCCGGCTCAACTCAACGGTACTGAGTTCCCGTGAGACTTGCACGGTACCGTTGTCTGCCTGCAATACGGCTTTGTTGTTCTCTCCGATGACAAGGGCACAGCTTTTCATGTGGGGCAACAATGAAGTCAGTTCCACTTTCCGGCTACCTGCCATTTCAGAAATGGCTTCTTTCTGTTCCGCTTCGTTTTTGTTGTCTATTACCACCGCCAGCATCATCAGCGAGGAAAAGGCTTTGACCACCATATCCATAATCGGGTTATTCGTTCCTGAAAGTCCGACACCGCTGTCTTCCGAAGATAACAGTTTCTTCATCCACTCTTCAGGACTTTGTGATTTTGTTTCCTGGGGAGTGGCAGTAACCTCCGTTTTGTATTTAGCCAACAGGTCGTTGCCATTATGCAAGGCTTGCAACTTGATGTTTCCCTTTTGGGCAATGTCTGCCAGATAGATTGCGGGATCAATGTCTCGTTTTTGTCCGTCAGCGGTAATCTGTGCCACTCCGAAATGCAGGTGTTCGCCGGTAGTCCGTGTCCCGGTATTCCCTGAAACACCGAGTCTCTGTCCGGCTTGCATCATATCACCCACCTTGACATCAACAGAGGACAGGTGCATATAAGTGTTCTGTATCTTGCTTCCGTCAGCCCTCTCATATTCAATGGTTACGGACTTGCCTCCGGCGGTTTTGGCATTTTGGTTTACTGCCACCACTTTGCCGTTATTCTCGGTAGCCAACACCGCATCGCCCTTACAGCGGATGTCCATACCCTTGTGCATTTGCAGCTTGTCAGCATTCATGGGGTCGGTACGCATTCCGAACGGTGAAGTGACAAACAGGAACTCTTTGCGCTCGACCGGGAATGAATAGGCGTTTGTCGTAACCGCTTGTCCGGTTCCTGTTTCCAATCCTTTTGCCTTCATTTCTGCCATGACCATCCGGTCATACTTCTGCAGCCTGTTTGCTTCAATGATTTTTTGCAGACTTTGGGCATAATTGCCGCCACTTGCATACCCGGCCTTGGCAAGTCCTTCCGTCCAACCCTTGTAATCGTCAGGAGACAGGTCAAAACATTCCGCGTACCGTTTGTTCTCTACAAGGAATTTGGAGTGATGCTCGTAAGAATCGCCCACGCTGTCGTAGCTGCAAAACTTCTCGTTGGGCTTGTCATCGGTGTAAATGCCGTATTTGCCACCTTGCGTAATCCATCCCAGAGTGGCTTTGATACCGAAATGGTTGTTCTCGTTCAGGGCCATACGGCTTTGCCCGTTGCTGCTCTCCAGTATGCCCTGTGCCAAGGTCACGGAAGCCGGGATGCCGTATTTGCGCATCTGTTCCATCGCAAACTCGGCGTATTTCTCCGCATATTCTTTATTCTTGCTCATTACTTTGTCTGTTTATCGGTGCATTCCTTTTGAAACCTCTTCCTCTTCTTCAACTTCCTCTTTAGGCTGGTCGTGCTTGATTTCCTCGTCACGGCTGATTTTCGTTTCCACTTCCGACTCCTGTCTTTCGGAAGAGGTCTGTTCCTGTGCCTGGCTCTTGTTCAGCACGTCCGCGAAAAGCGTTGCCGCCAGATGTTGTTTGAAACTGTTCCTGTCCTCGGCGACCCACATCCGTTGCCATTGCTGTGGTGTGACGCTTCGGGGCTGCGGCTTCCGGTTGTCAATGGTGGGAGCGCAGAGTATCGCCCCGTTCTTTGTCTTGAACACGGCCACTCGTTGTATGCGGTTCAAGTCGATGCTTTCATCTGCTGTGTGGAACAGGTCCACTTTTAGATCCGGCTTGCTCTCGGCAAGGGCATAGTATTTTCTGGCCAGTTCTCCACGCACCTTGTCTATATTATCCAATGACTGTTTCAGCGTGGTGAAGAAACGGTTCAGGTCATCCTTTTCGGGATAGACGCTGTAACCGGCTTTTCCTTCCGGCTTGATGAATAAAGCCCAGCGGTTTTTGTCATCCTGTACCATCTGTATCTTCTCAAACCAGGGTTTGTCAGCTTGCTTCACCGCAGGGTGCGCATCGATGGTGGAGAGTGTTTCCAATGCCCAGTTTTTCAGACGCGCCACCTCTATCTGCTTTTCGGCGAAGTAACGGTCATCGGGACGGTAGCCCAACGCACCGTCCGGATTATAGAAACGCACTTTTTCAATGCCGCTTTTCTCCAATGCGCTTTGTATGCGCTGTTTGCTCATTCCCTTGATCTCGTTGTTCACCTCCAAGGATGCACCGGCAGGGAGTATCACATCGGCACTCTTGCCTTGCTTGTCGATGACCAGGACAATAGTCTTGTTTTCCTTGTCGGGATGCTTCTTGATTTCGTCAGCCACGAAGAAATGCTTGGGCATTTGCTCCCGCATCTGTTCTGTCTGGCGGTGGTTGCGATAGGTGGCATACTCGATTTTCTCGCCCCGTTCCGCTTTGCGTATCACTTCCAGCGCATTGTTCACATCACTCTCGATGGCATCTATCAGACAAGGGTTCTCTTTCAGTTCACGGTTCCAATAATCCACCAGTTTGACACTCTCGTCCGACAACCGGGCCGGAAGTCCCATTTCCAGCATCTTGATACCCGAAGCGATTTCGGCAATCAGCCGTTCCTGCTTGACGGCATCCTCTGTTGGGGGAATCCCGTTTTTCATCACCATTCCCTCACGGGCAAGGCGTTGCTGGTGTCCGGTGGCTGCTATGATTTGCCGAAGGGTTTCCTGCGCGTAATCGGTGTAATGTGCGAAATCCTTTTGCCGTGGAATATATATCGCGTCTTTCTGGCTGTCATAATGCGCCACACCGCTGCCATCCGTGCGAACCGGTGCCAGATTTCTCGAAATAGACTGTACGAAGGCATTGAATTTCGGCCTGAGCTCACGCAATTCCTTTTCTCCGAATCCTTGCTCGACACTGTTGCCGTATTTTGCCAATGCGTCATCGTATGCTTGTCTGTCAACGTGGGGCAGCAAAGTTTGGTCGATATTGAACAATGTGCGTATCTCCCTGTTGTGGACGCCTTTGTATCGGTTCTTCTCTTCGGGAGAAAGTTTTTGGTAGTCATCCCTTGATATGACCTCGTTGGGATTGTTCCTGTTCACGTACTTGTTCCAATTATAGAACAGGAACGGTACTCCTTTTTCGTGTTCCTTGACGGATTCGCCTCTTGCCTTTGCTTCGCTATATAAGGTGAAGAGGTTGCTCTTGCATCCGTGCTTGTCCGAGTGCAGAGCCATGAACAGGGCGTTGAACGGACTGACCGCCACGCCTGCCGGATAAAACTTGGGATAGCCCTTTCCTGTGGCATTGAGCCAGTGGCCGCCCGCGCTGACCGCTCCGTTTAACGCTCCGGAGAGCAGTTCCACTTGTTTGTCGGCGGCATTTTTCTCAAACTGTGATTTCTCTTTCATATCTGTTGCTGTTTTATTGTATTCCTCTGGTACGCACAATCGTTTCACTGTCGTTCTCTTCGTAATTCTGCGACATCAGTTGTTGGGTACGGTCGCTCTTGGCAAGGATGGCATTGGCAAGGGTATTAAGCGGCAATGCCCCGGCATTGTAAGCTGACACCACTTTTTCAGGCAACTGGATGGTGCAGGGTACATGGTCTATGGTTGCGATAAGGTTGTTCCCTTGCAGTATCGGACCGGAAATCCGTGGATTCAGCGTTCCGTCCGCATAGACCCGGTATCGGACGGAACGGTTTCCCGTATTCAAACCGTTATCTTCATTCCGTTCCCATCCTAATGCCTCGTGTCCTGCCTTGTTCAACAAATTGGCACCGCCCAGTCCGATCATCATCATTTTGAGAATAGGATTCTTAATGAATATGCCGGCGACGATGCTGGCGATAGGCAGTACATTGTCTCCCAAATCCAATGATTTTGTCCTGCCCGTAAACATACCCACCAGAATATCCGGCAACATGGCAAGCACATAACCCAAATTTTTGCTTATGTCTCCCATGCCACTCAATCCCAAGGTTGAGAAAAAATCGCCCCAGCCGTTTTCGTTGGCATTGGCGGTTTGCTGTCCTGCCTGTCGGTTCTGTCCTGATTCAATGGCTGTTTCATCCCTTGATTCTTCCGTCGTTTCCGTTTCATTGGCTTGTTGGACGGATTGTGCGGTATGTGGGTTTCCCGATTGTCCCGGATTGCTTGCAAGCGCGGATTGACCTTTAACCTCTTCTTTCTTCTCCATATCCTGCAAATAAGTTTCCATGTATTCCGGAGCGATGACCATCGGAATATCCCTGTATCGCTCATCTTTTATCTTTTGGCCGGCAATAAAATCAAACGGCATTTTCGCTTGGGCGTTATGGCTCATCCAGTCCCTGAAATCAAAACTCTGTACGGGAATCTTCTTGATCAGCCGTTCATTGGTGGCGATGATATAAGGATTGTCATTGGCTCGAATTTCCTTGGCTTCTTTACGGAATCTGTCAAAGACATTCCGGTCACTTCCGAATACGCCCTTGCTGATGCAATCTTCAACGGATGCAGTGTTTCCTGTTTTGTCCTTGGAGGAAGTCAGTGCTGAAAATGCCAGGTCAGCCCCGACAAATTTGGCGAAGCTCGCCCAGCTTCCCGCACCGCCGAGTGATATGGCATCGATGCTTGCACCGATGACTTTGCCTGTCCCTTTTTCCAGTTTGGACGGTTTGTAGGCTACTTCCCCACGTCGCTCGATTTCTGCGGCAAGCGGTGACTGGTTCAATGTGTATGACAGCCCGAAAAGCGTGTTCTGTGCCGCCTTGCGCATGATGTATTCAGCGGAAGACTTGGGCATATTGTCTTTGACCATCTTGCCCATCATCAACTCTCCGATACGGTATTCCGTATATGCGTAAGCGAGGTCGCACCCTAATTGCCCGGACAGTTCATCATATCTTTCCCTACCGATTTCATCCACCACGGTTGTGCGCCACTCGTTTGCCAACAATGCGAGGTCTGCCTGTATCTCCTTATTGTTTGCAATCTTCTCCCTGCACATTTCCAGATAGTCCTCCGTGGTCTTGGAGTTCCATTCCCCGGTCACTCTCA
>ULRJ01008189.1_pt1 | contig 33925 bp, 43 predicted proteins | sample 1955321 | NCBI WGS metagenome assembly ULRJ01 (sample SAMEA4835679, study PRJEB28245) | human gut metagenome | biome: gut microbiome; material: fecal sample | place: Denmark | collected 2008 | reverse complement strand
CAGAAAGGATGGGATTATATGTTACTTCCCAAGAATGAACGGCGTGATCTGAACGCCACCAAAAAGAAGGTTATTTGGGTGTATGGCGCACCTTTCAGCGGAAAGACCTTCTTTGCAAATGCTTTCCCTGATCCGCTGATGTTGAACACTGATGGCAATATCAAGTTTGTGGATGCCCCTTACATTGCCATTCGTGACACCGTTACCGTTGAAGGTAGAATCACCAAGCGTCAGCTTGCGTGGGAAGTATTCACTGATACGGTTCTGGAACTGGAAAAGAAACAGAACGATTTCAAAACCATTGTGGTTGACCTTTTGGAAGATACCTATGAAGCCTGTCGAGTGTATATCTGTGATCGTCAGGGTTGGAAGCATGAATCTGATGATTCTTTCCGGGCATGGGATATGGTCACAAGCGAATTTTTGAACACCCTGAAACGCCTTGTGAACATGGATTATGAAAACATCATCCTGATCAGTCATGAGGACAGAAGCCGTGATCTGACCCGCAAGAGTGGCGATAAGATCAGTTCTATCCGCCCCAACCTTCGTGAAAAGGTTGCCAATAAGGTTGCCGGTATGGTTGATCTTGTGGCCCGTATCGTGGCGGATGATGATGAACGGGTGCTTTCCTTCAAGACTTCTGAAGTGATCTTTGGCGGTGGGCGCTTGACCGTTCGCAACAAGGAAATCCCCCTTTCCTACGCCAACTTCTGTGAAGTGTATGAAGAAGCCAATCAGAAGGCCGCTGGTGCCGTTCAGCGTGGCGGTGATGTAGTTACTACCCCCGCACCTGAAAAAGCTGACAGCGGCGAACAGCGCACCGGAAGAAAGGCACGAAAGGCCAAGGCGGAAGAAGCCCCGGCACCCGCTGAAGTTCCTGTTGCCCCTGAAGGTGAAAATCCCCCTTGGGAGGGTGACGAGGAACCGGAGGAACAGACCGGGCCGGTAGAATATCCCGCTTGCCCTGATGCTGACCGTATCATGAAACAGCATGAGGACAACCCCGAAATCCCCCTGTGTAAGTGCCTGACCGATGCCGGTTGTTGCACCAAGGAAGGCGGCCCCGATGGTTGCCCCCTGTGGGATCGCCCCAAGGCTGAAGAACCCGCCCCCAAGATGGATGTGAACCCGCCCCGCCGCACCCGAAAGAAGCGTGAGGAAGCATGAAGAAAATAAACCCTTGCCCCTTCGTGATCAGCCTGAAGGACGGGAAGCCGGTAACACTGTTCAAGTTTGAAGATTTCCTTGAACTTGTGGATCAGCACATGGGTTTTGATTCGGCCCGGTGGTTGCGTGAATATGTGGAACAGCTTGATTCCGCCGCCAATTACACCACGGCCAAAATTGAAACCGATCTGACTTCCTATGAAGCTACCCTTGATAGTAACCGGAAAGCCTTTCAGGATATTCAGGCGGAAACTGAAGCAATCACAAAGGTTCTGCAAGGTTCCCGCATTGATCGAAAGAAGATCACCCATTCCGTCAGAGAAATTGGAACCATCATTTCCAATCAGATATAGGAGGTAAACCCAATGAAGCGTTTCAAGGAAGAAATGGAAAAGCGTGGCCTTTTCCGCAAGATCAAGGTGTGTGCTAACCTGATCCCCCCCCCGCCCGATGCTGAATCCGCTGAAGCAGTAAGAGAACTGCACAAATGCGCCGCCCGTGAAGCTATCATGATGTATGCCCGGAAGGATGAAGAATTCTGTGATCTCATGATGGAAGCGGCGCTGGATCACCTGATGGATGCCATTCTGACGGATGATCTGTTTGCCCCTGATGCGGGGTTCATTCCCACCGCAGAGGAACGGGCCAACATGGACAGAGCCAAGGCCACCGCTGAAGCGTTGACCAGCCTGTTTGATGGTTTGGCCGGTTTTCTGAAACATATCTAAAAAAAATTACTTAATGGAGGAAATGTAACATGGCTATTGATTTTGATAAGATCGACAAGAGCGTTGACCTGAAGGGCCTTCAGGCTGATGTGGAGGAAGCAAAGAAGAACGGCGGCGGTGATTTCCCCACCATTCCCGCTGGCAAGTATGAAGTGAAGCTGGAAAGCATGGAGATCAAGGGAACCAAGGCCGATCCCAACCGCCCCATGTTGGCTGTGTCCTTCAAGATCCTTTCCGGTGAGTACAAGAACCAGCGCCTTTTCATGAACCGTGTTCTGTACGGCACCAAGAACGATAAGAACATGATTGCTTCCGCTATGGGCTTCTTGGAGAAGCTGGAATCCGGTGTTGCTATCAGCTTCACCAGCTACAAGCAGTTTTCCCAGCTTGTTCTTGATGTGGCTGAAGCCATTGATGGTGTTCTGGAATATGCGGTGGATTATGATGATTCCCGTTTCAATTCCATCACCGTTGATGAAGTTTTCGAGGTTGAATAAGCGACCAAAATTTTTTACAATAGAAGTGTCCTAAAAGACACTTTAGGCCGGGGTGAACCCGCCCCGGCCACTATGCCACCAATGCTGAAGCCTTCCCGTGGCGGTGGTGTTTCAACTGATTCAGCAAGAGTATTTAGAAAGCGGGTGAAATGATGATCTTTTATGACTTTGAGGTTTTCAAATATGATTGGTTGGTTGTCCTGATCGACCTGAACGCCAAGAAGGAAACTGTGATCATCAATGACCCTGATCAGCTTCAACGGTTCTATGAACGCCACAAAGGGGAAATTTGGGCCGGTTACAACAGCCGAAATTATGACCAATACATCCTGAAAGGAATTCTGTGTGGGTTCAATCCAAAGCTGGTAAATGATTGGATCATTGTGGAGGATAAGCCGGGTTACAGGTTTTCCACCATGTTCAGGAATTACCCCCTGATCAACTATGATGTGATGCCCAATCCGCCTATCAGCCTGAAAGCGTTGGAAGCCTTCATGGGCCATTCGATCAAAGAAACCACCGTTCCATTCGATATTGACCGGCCATTGACGGAAGCGGAGATTCAGGAAACGGTGAAATACTGCCGCCATGATGTGGAAGAAACCGTTGAAGTGTGGTTACGCCGCAAGGAAGATGAATTTGATGCCCAAATGTCACTTGTGAAGGCGTTCCAGTTACCCATTGGGGATATTGGCCGCACCAAGGCCCAGCTTTCCGCCAAGATCCTTGGGGCCGTTCAGAAAGATCACAATGATGAATTTGAAATTGAATTCCCGGACACCTTGCGGATTGAACGATACACGGAAATTCTGAATTGGTACAAAAACCCCCTGAACCGTGATTATTCCAAATCCCTTGAAATTGATGTTGCCGGTGTTCCCCATGTGTTTGCTTGGGGTGGGCTTCACGGGGCCATTCCCAAATATGCCGGTGAAGGCTGGTTCATCAATGTGGATGTGGCTTCCTATTATCCTTCCTTGATGATCCGTTATAACTGGCTTTCCCGGAATATCGCTGATCCATCCAAGTTCAGCATGATTTATGATACCCGCCTGAAGCTGAAGGCGGAAAAAAACCCCATGCAACAGCCTTATAAGATCGTTCTGAATTCCACCTACGGTGCCATGAAGGATCGCCATAATGCCATGTATGATCCCCGTCAGGCCAACAATGTTTGTGTTGGCGGTCAGCTTCTTTTGCTGGATCTGATTGAACGGCTGGAAGATCACTGTGAAATCATCCAGAGCAACACGGATGGTATTTTGGTTAAACTGCGCCGGTATGAAGATTTTGAACTGATTGATGATATTTGTTGGGAGTGGGAAGAAAGAACCGGGATGCGCCTTGAATTTGATGAATTCCAGCGTGTTTTCCAGAAAGATGTGAACAATTACCTGATTGTTCCCGCTGGCCCTTTGCGTGATGAAAAAGGGAAGCCCCGCTGGAAATGCAAGGGCGCTTATGTGAAGAAACTTTCTGATCTGGATTATGACCTTCCGATTGTCAACCGGGCCATTGTGAACTTCTTCCTTCAGAACATCACCCCGGAAGAAACGGTGTTGACCTGTGACAGCTTGCGGGATTTCCAAAAGGTTGTGAAGGTTTCCAGCAAATATAAATATGCCCTGTATTCCCCCACAATCACCATGGAGAAGATCAGGGATGATAAAGGCCGATCCAAAACCGTGAAGAAGTTCACCGGTGGAGAAGTTCAAACTGATGCAACATTCCGGGTGTTCGCTTCCAAAGATCACCGGAAGGGCGGTTTGTTCAAGGTTTCGGGGAAGATCGTGAAGGGCCGTGAAAAGAACCCTGAACAGTTCGCCAATACCCCTGAACATTGCTTCTTCATCAATGACGATGTAAGCACCCTTCCGATCCCGGATGAACTGGATAAACAGTATTACATCAACATGGTTTATGATCGCCTGAAAGATTTTGGCGTTGACACTAAAGCAGTTGGGGGGGGGGCGGTAAATAATGCAACTGTTTAGGGGCTATGTACCTACACAAAACAAAAAATGCCTTGAAAAGTTCAAGGGTGTGAAAAACCTGAAAACCCTTGAACAAGTGCAAGACCTTGATGAATACGCCGGTATTCTTGGGGAAGAAACCATTCTGATTGATGTGGATGATGGTGATACTTCTGATCTGCTGTTCCACATTGTTCAGGATTTGGGCCTGAAGTGCCGTGTGTATGCCACTACCCGTGGTAAACATTTTCTGTTCCGCAACCCGGAAGGGTTGGTGGAAAAAAGCTGGACAAAACAAACCTTGGCCTTGGGCATTGAAACGGATGCCAAAGTGGGCCGAAATAACAGCTATTCCATTCTGAAGTTCAAAGGTGTAAACCGGCCAATCCTGATGGATTGCCCTGAAGATGATATTCAGGAAGTTCCCAAATGGCTGACACCGGTGAAAACCAATGTGAAGTTTCTGGATATGGAAGCCGGTGAAGGCCGCAATCAGAACCTTTTCAATTATATCCTGACCCTTCAGAGTGAGGATTTCACCAAGGAAGAAGCCCGTGAAACTATCCGCCTGATCAATCGGTACATACTTTCTGAACCGCTGTCTGATCGGGAATTGGAAACCATTCTTCGTGATGATGCGTTCAAGAAGCCGGTATTCTTCAAGGGTTCCACCTTCCTGTTTGATAAGTTCGCCACCTACCTGAAGAACAACAACCATATTGTGAAGATCAATGGTCAGCTTCACATTTACAAAGATGGTATCTATGTTCCGGGAGCCGGTGAACTGGAAGGGGCCATGATCAAACACATTCCGAACCTGAAAAGGGCGCAAAGATCGGAAGTTCTGGCCTATCTGCAAATCATGATTGATGGTGATACACGGGCCACCAACCCCAACATCATTGCTTTCAAAAATGGCCTGTACGATATTCGGAACGGTTCATTCAAGCCCTTCACCCCGGATGTGGTGATCACCAACAAAATTCCGTGGCCGTACAATCCCGCCGCCAAGTGTGATCTTCTGGATCATACCCTGAACCGGCTTGCCTGTGATGATCCTGAAGTTCGGGCTTTGCTGGAAGAAATGGTGGGCTATTGCCTGTACCGCCGCAATGAACTTGGCAAAGCCTTCATCCTGATTGGTGATAAATCCAACGGCAAATCCACCTTCCTTCATGTGGTGAAGAATATGCTTGGGGATCAGAACATTGCTTCCCTTGACCTGAAGGAATTGGGTGATAGGTTCAAAACCGCTGAATTGTTCGGCAAGCTGGCGAACATCGGTGATGATATTGGTGATGAATTCATTGCCAACGCTTCTGTGTTCAAGAAACTTGTTACCGGTGATCGTGTCAATGTGGAACGCAAGGGCCAAGACCCCTTTGAATTCAACAACTATTCCAAGTTCCTGTTCAGTGCCAATAACATCCCCCGCATGAAGGATAAAACCGGCGCTGTTCAAAGGCGTTTGGTGATCGTTCCCTTTGATGCCAAGTTCACCCCCAATGATCCTGATTTCCGCCCATTCATCAAAGATGAACTGTGTGAACAGGATTCCATGGAATACCTGATCCTGTTGGGCCTGACCGCCCTGAAGCGTGTCCTGAACAATGCACAGTTCAGCACTTCCAGCCGGGTACAAGGTCAGCTTGACGAATATGAAGAAAACAACAATCCCATTATTGGCTTCATCCGTGAAGTTGGAACTGATGCCATTGAAAATGAACCTACAAAAACGGTGTACCGGAAGTACAAGGAATATTGCATTGCAAATAACTTCCAAGCCCTTTCCGCCATTGAGTTTTCAAGGCAGATCACCAAGCGTTGTGGTTTCACTACAACGGTTAAGCGGTTCCGTGGTGGGAATTGCCGGGTGTTTGTAAGGGAAGGTGATTGATCATGAGTGATGTATTTTCCAGAACCCTTGGGGCTTCCAACCATACGGATAAGGATCGGGCGGCGTATGACTATTACGCCACCGAACCCAAGGCCGTTGAAAAGCTGTTGGAATTGGAAACCTTTGCCCCGCTGATATGGGAACCGGCCTGTGGTGAAGGTCATATTTCCAAAGTGCTTCAGGCCCACGGGTATGAAGTAATCAGCACCGATTTAATATATCGGGGTTTTGGTGATCCTGAACCGCTGGATTTCCTGACGGAAACCCTTGATGATTTTGAAGGCGATATTGTCACAAATCCCCCGTATAATATCGCCCTTGATTTCATCAAACGGGCCTTGGATAGTGTGAAGCCGGGGCGCAAAGTGGCAATGCTTTTGAAAATCCAGTTCTTGGAGGGGCAAAAGCGAAAGGACTTCTTTTCACAGACCCCCCCCCGAACTGTATATGTATCACGATCCCGGATCAGGTGTGCGCCCAATGGTGATTTTGATAATTTCCAGAACGGAAGCACGATCTGTTATGCGTGGTATGTATGGGAAAAAGGCTTCACCGGTGATCCGGTGATCAAATGGTTTAACTGAAAGGATTGGTGAAAAATGCAGATTAAAGACAGCGGTGAACGCACCCAATTTGAAACGGGCGCTGTTCGGGATATGCACACCGGCAAAGGCCGCATGGATCTTTTGCCGTGGGAAGCCTTGGTGGAGGTTTCCAAACACTGTGAAGAAGGGGCGCTGAAGTATGGTGAACGGAATTGTGAAAAGGGTATTCCCATTCACAGCCTGATTGATTCCGCTTTTCGCCACCTTGCCAAGTACATGATGGGAATGAAGGATGAACCCCATTTGAGGGCGGCGGCATGGAATATCCTGTTTGCCCTGTATATGGAGATCAAACACCCTGAACTTCAGGACATTCCCACCCGGCTTGAAAGCCCGTGCGAGGTGTGCCCCAACAATCACCCATTTCCGCCACACATAGCGGCCCAAATTCATGAACTGTATTGCAAGGGCTGTGAAAATAATCATTCGGAGGTTGAAGAAAAATGAAAATCATCAATGCTGATGTTCAGTTTATTTCCCCTATTGATGGTGCCATGATCCTGAAGCACCTTGAAAACTGTGGGCGTGTCTGCTACAAATCGGAAGATAAGATCACGGAAGGTTCCGCTGATAAGTTTATTCAGGGCATTGTGAAGCGGGGCCATGAAGCCGTTATTGAACACTTTTCCTTCACGGTGAAGTTCATCTGTGATCGTGGTGTTTCTCATGAGATCGTGCGCCACCGGCTGGCTTCCTACTGTCAGGAATCTACCCGCTATTGCAATTACAGCAAGGAAGGCTTTGGTTCTGAAATCACCGTGATCCGCCCCTGTTTCCTGAACCCCAATACTGATGGTTGGAACCTGTGGGAAGAAGGTTGCCTTGCCGCTGAACAGGCTTATTTTAACCTTCTGAATTACGGGTGTACCGCACAGGAAGCCCGTTCTGTTCTGCCCAACAGCCTGAAAACTGAAGTGGTCATGACCGCTGATATTCGTGAATGGCGGCACTTCCTGAAGTTGCGCTGTTCCAAGGCCGCACACCCCCAAATGCGTGAAGTGGCCCTGAAGCTGTTGGATATGGTTCACGCCAAGATCCCGGTTCTGTTCGATGATATTTGGAGTGAATACCATGAACTTTAAGAAGGCTGGCGGCAAAATCTTTGGCGTGGCCTTGAATAAGGCCGAACAAAGGGCCTTGGATCAGGAAATCAAAAAGCAGATAGTTGAAAACGATACCCAATTCAGCATTGACAATGATTCTTCCATCCTGTGGATGCTTCATGTTCATTTCGGGTTCGGCCCCAAGCGTTTGAAGAAGGCGTGGAAGCTGTTCTATGCCGAAAATATCAAATTGCGGGATCATTACCTGATGGATGCTGAAGATGGCGGTTGGCTTTGCCGCCAAAAGCTGAAAGGCATTGGGTGTGATGTGGAAGCATGGTATCAGGAAGAAAGGATGGTGAAACCCGATGCCTAAACCTTGGCAAAATGCGGAAGGGTACAATGATCCTACCGCTTATGAGGGCATAAAGCCCATTGTTCAGGAAGAAAACCGTGAAAAGAAACGGGTGGAAACCCTGATCTTTGTACTGAAGTACATTATCAAGCTGGCCGGGTTTGATCTGATTGCCCGGATTGAAATTCGTGACCGAAAGACCGGGAGGGAATACAAATGAAAGTGAAATTCCAGCACGCAAAAGGTAAAGCCGTGGTTACTTACAAGGGTGATGATGTGACCATGGAAGAAGTCATGGAGTTGTTGAAGAACCCCAATGTGATCACCTTGACCGTGACCAAGGAAACCCCGGCCCAATATCTGAAACGGGTTGGCCCGGTGAATGACCCCTAAAACAGCGGTTGGGGTAGTGTGTTCTTGAAAGTTAAGTTTCAAGTGTAACAGGTGGTAACAGATTATTCACCCCTTATCTGTTACGGGGAAAAGCCTTGAACGGTGGGCGTTTCCCCTTGGGTGTAACAGATGTAACAGATACTATATTATTTTCATTTCAAAAAAAAATAATATATAAGAATAAGTTACTATATAACGAGTTCCCAAAATATCTGTTACATCCGTTACACTTGCCCGAAAACCCTTGATATTACGGCACTTTCTTCCGGTGCTGATCCGTTACAGATGTGTGAAAGGATGTGATACATAGTGAAGGAAACAGATAAGGCCAAAGATTATCTTTGTCAGATTCCGAAAACTGATAAGCTGATCAAGCGCCTTTGCAATACCGTTGCAACCTTGCGTTCCAGCTTGACAAGCGTAAGCTGTGAACTGAAGCCTGATAAGGTTCAGACTTCCGGCCCCAAAGATACTATGGCGGCTACCATTGCCAAGATCGTTGACCTTGAAAGGGAGATTGACCAAAGGATTGATGAACTTGTTGATCTAAAGCGTGAAGCCTTCCGCCTGATCAGCCAACTTCCTGACCACGATCAGCAGAATGTTTTGATTGCCCGGTATGTTCAGGGTATGAAATGGGAAGCCATTGCCTATGAACTTGAACATGAAGTTCGGTGGGTGTATCGGGTTCACGGAAAGGGCCTTGTTGCTTTTCTGTCAGTAATGGACAGTATGAAGTGATTTTATGTCAGTATAGGCCCGTGATACAATATAGAATGAGAAAGCGCCCACGGGGAACCGGGGCGTTTTTCTTATGCTTATGAAAGGGGTGATCTGTGATGGCAAAAGGCAAATTTGAAAAATGGCTGACCGTTGAAGGCTTGCTTCAAATTGAAGCGTGGGCAAGGGACGGGCTGACAGAAGAACAGATTGCCACCAATATGGGCATTGTCAGAAGTACCTTGAACGAATGGAAAACCAAATTCCCGGACATTTCGGACACCCTAAAAAGGGGCAAGGCTATTGTTGATATTCAGGTTGAAAACGCTTTGTTGAAAAGGGCCTTGGGATATACCTATGTTGAAACCACACGGGAACAGGTCATTGACTATGACCCAAACACCGGGGAAAAGACCGGTTCCCACATGGAGATCACAAAGACCGTCACCAAGGAAGTTCAGCCTGATACCACGGCCCAAATCTTCTGGCTGAAAAACCGGAAGCCTGATGTTTGGCGTGATAAACGGGATGTGGGAGTTGAAGGAACGATCAACACCAATAATCCGTTTGCCGGGTTGACCACGGAAGAACTGAAGAAGCTGATAGCCCATGATTGATCCAATGATTAAACAGCTTGCCCGGTGTGAACTGGCAAAGCGTGAATTTTTCTATTACTGCAACGCCAAGGCCCCTGACTTCTACAAGGAAGATCGGGCCTTTTTGGTTGATTTCTGTGATCAGCTTCAGGATTTCTATTTTTCGGATGATGAAGTGTTGGTGATCAACCTTCCGCCCCGCCACGGGAAATCCAGAACGGTTGGTTGCTTTGTGGAATGGGTTTTGGGTAAGAACCAGCGTGAAAAGATCATGACCGGTTCTTACAATGAAACGCTTTCCACCACTTTTTCAAAATCCGTCAGAAACACGATTTCTGAAGTGAAGGCTGATCAAAACAAGATCGTTTATAGTGACATTTTCCCCGGCGTTGAGATCAAGCGGGGTGATGGCGCTATGAATATGTGGAGCCTGACCAACGGATATAACAACTATTTGGCTACATCCCCCACGGGTACGGCCACCGGCTTTGGTGCCACCATCATGATCATTGATGATCTGATCAAATCGGCCCTTGAAGCCAATAACGCTGATACCCTTGAAAAGCACTGGACTTGGTTCACTGATACCATGCTTTCCCGTCTGGAAGAAGGCGGCAAAATCATCATTGTTATGACCCGATGGCATAGCCTTGATTTGGCTGGTAGGATCATTGAGCATTACACCAATATTGGTGCAAGGATCAGAACGGTGATCTATAAGGCGGTTCAGGCTGATGGTTCTATGCTTTGCCCGGAAATCCTTTCCAAACAAAGCTATGAGCGCAAAACCCAAACAATGGGCTTGGATATTGCTTCCGCAAACTACCAACAGGAACCCATTGATATTAAGGGCCGACTTTACACCAGCTTCAAGACCTATGAGAAGATCCCGATGGATACCAAAGGGAAGCCGCTGTTCACCAAGATCAGGAATTACACTGATACCGCTGATACCGGTGATGATTACCTTTGCAGTATCAACTATGGTGAATACAACGGTGAAGCCTATGTTCTGGATGTGCTTTACACCAAGGATGGCATGGAAAAGACCGAACCGGCAACCGCTGAAATGCTGTTCAAGGGCGGTGTGAATATTGCTGACATTGAGAGCAACAACGGTGGGCGTGGCTTCAGCCGTAATGTTGAACGGGAAATCCGTGAACGGTTCCATTCCAACCGGTGTATTATTCGGCCATTCCATCAATCTGAAAACAAAATTGCCCGTATTCTTTCAAACAGCACTTGGGTTATGAACCACATTTATTTCCCGGTGAACTGGAAAGATCGCTGGCCTGAATACTATGAAGCTATGAACCGGTATCAGAAGGAAGGCAAAAACGCTCATGATGATGCCCCGGATGCTACCACCGGCATTGCTGAAAAGGTTGGCGGTGGGCCTGTATTCAGCTTTGAATAACATGATAGTAACAAAGGCCCTGATTTTTCAGGGCTTTTCCACTGTTTGTGGACATTAAGCAATAGGAAGGTGATTGAAAGATGCTTTTTGTTGAAACTGAAACCGCCCGTATCAATCGCCTGATTGAAGAAGGGGCCGGTACTGGACTTACTGAAAGACAGTTCTTCGCCCGTGAGATCGTGGCGTGGAAGGGTTCCCCGGAACGGGTGGAACAGATGAAGGGTGAAACCTACTATTCCGGTAAACATGATATTGTGGATCGGAAGCGCACCGCCATTGGTGCTGATGGCAAACTGTTTGAAGTCACCAACCTTCCCAATAACAAGGTGATTGATAATCAGTATGCAAAGATGGTGGATCAGAAAACCAACTATCTGTTGGGCAAGCCCTTCACCATCAACTGTGAGAACAAGACCTATTTTGAACTTCTGAAAAAGCGGTTCAATAAGGCAGTTCAGCGCCTTATCAAGTATGTGGGTGAAGATGCCCTGAACGGTGGTAAGGGTTGGCTGTTCGTGTTCTACGATGAAAAAGGTGAACTTTCCTTCAGGCGCTTCCCGGCCTTTCAGATTTTGCCTTTCTGGAAGGACGATGATCACACGGTTTTGGATGCCGCCGCCCGTCTTTACATTCAGGAAGTTTGGGATGGCCTGACAAAGAAGCTGGTGGAAAAGGTTGAAATCTACAAACCGGATGGCCTTTACCGCTATGTTCTGGATGGTTCAACCCTGATCCCTGATGTTGAACTTGGTGAATATTCCCCCTATATCACTGTGACCACCGGTGAGAAGGTGGAAGCCTATAATTGGGATCGGTTGCCGCTGATCGCCTTCAAGTACAACAAACAGGAAACGCCGCTGATCCGCCGTGTGAAATCCCTTCAGGATGGTATCAACACCATCCTTTCTGATTTTCAGAACAACATGGAAGAAAATGCCCGGAACACCATCTTGGTTCTGAAGAACTATGATGGTCAGGATCTTGGCGAATTCCGTTATAACCTTTCCACCTATTCCGCTGTGAAGGTTCGTGAAGATGGCGGGGTTGAAACCCTGACCATTGAAGTGAACGCTGAAAACTACAAGGCCATTTTGGAAGTGTTCAAAAAGGCCCTGATTGAAAATGCCCGTGGCTATGATGCCAAGGATGATCGCCTTTCCGGTAATCCCAACCAAATGAACATCCAATCCATGTATTCTGACATTGATTTGGATGCAAACAGCATGGAAACGGAATTTCAGGCGGCATTTGAACAGCTTATTTGGTTTATCTGTCAGGATTTGAAAACCAAGGGGAAAGGGGATTTTGAAAATGAAGAAGTTTCTGTAATCTTCAACCGTGATATTCTGATCAATGAATCTGAAGTGATCGAAAACTGTTCCAAATCTGCTGGTATCATTTCCAATGAAACCATTGTGGAACAGCACCCGTGGACAAAGGATGCACAAACGGAATTGGAGCGTTTGAAGAAGGAAAAGGAAGAAGCCGTTCAGGACTACATGAACGCTTTTCCCAATTCCAACAATCCTTCCAAGACACAGGAACCGGGTGGGGATGAATAATCCCCACCCTTCCGATATGCCGGGGCAATAACGGGGCGGGCCGGGTTGCCTCCTTGCCCGGTCAAAGGTGCAATTCCTTTCCCCGGCACTTTCTATGGCGTGTTGGTCAAGTGGTTAAGACACCGGCCCTTCAAGCCGGGATCACGGGTTCAATTCCCGTACACGCTACCATTCGCCGGGTTGGTGGAACAGGCAGACACAGCAGATTCAAAATCTGCCGCCTTCGGGCGTATGGGTTCAATTCCCATACCCGGCACCAATATTGGGGTGTAGCCAAGAGGTAAGGCAACGGGTTTTGACCCCGTGATTCGGTGGTTCAAATCCGCCCACCCCAGCCAATATAACAGAAGGGAGAATCAGCCCATGAAAAATGCTGACTATTGGCGGGGCCGGTTCGCCATTCTGGAAGAAGCCGCCCAAAGGGAAGCCGATCAGTGTATCAGCACCCTTGAAGATATGTTCAGAGAAGCGGAACGAACAGTTCAGGCCGATATTGAACGCTGGTATGGCCGGTTCGCCACCAACAACAAAATCAGCCTGACGGAAGCCCGAAAATGGTTGACCACCGGACAGCTTGAAGAATTCAAATGGACGGTTGATCAGTATATCAAGATCGGACAGCAAGCCAACCTTTCCCCGGAGTGGATCAAGAAGCTGGAAAACGCTTCCGCCCGGTTCCATATCAGCCGCCTTGAAGCGGTGCAAATGCAGATTCAGCAACAGCTTGAACTTCTGTATGGAAACCAGCTTGACAGCATTGATGATCTTCTGAAGGATGTAGTTTCCAACGGATATACCAAGACCGCCTTTGAAATTCAGAAGGGCATGGGTATTGGTTGGGATATTACGGCCCTGAATCAGAAGAAAATTGAAACCTTGCTTTCAAAACCGTGGACAGCCGATAAGAAAACCTTCCGGGATCGCTGTTGGGAAGGCAAAGCCAACCTTGTGACCGGTATTCAGAAGAACCTTACCCAAGGGCTTTTGAGGGGTGACAGCCCCCAAAAGATCACCGATGCCGTGAAGAAACAGTTCAATGTTTCCCGGTATCAGGCTGGAAGGCTGGTTCACACGGAAACCACCTATTTCAACGCCGCCGCAAGCTATGAAAGCTACAAGGAATTGGGCGTGGATATGGTGGAAATCATTGAAACGCTGGATTCCCACACTTGCGAGATTTGCCAACCCCTTGATGGAACGGTGATCCCGCTTTCCCAATATGAACCCGGCGTAACGGTGCCGCCCTTTCATCCCAACTGCCGTGGAACTACGGCCCCGGCCATTGATGAAACGATCATTGGCGAAAGAGCCGCCCGGAACGCTGATGGAAAGGTTTACTATGTGCCTTCCAACATGAAATATGGGGATTGGGTAAAAACCTTCACGGAAGGCGGTTCCAAGGATGGGTTGACCGTTGCCACCGTGGGCGGTATAATTGAAGGGATCAAGAAACTGACCGTGGACGATTGCACCACCGTTGAGGAAGTGGAAGCCCTGATGAAAGAACAGGGCTGGTTTAATATCGCCACCATCAATGGGAAAACCTATGATGGTAATGATCTGCTTTCCTTGCAAGGCTGTGATCTGGAAACGGCCAAAGGCGTGTTCAAAGCCCATGAACGGGTTTTCAACCGTCTGCCTGATATGATCGGTGAATTGAATTCCTGTAATGCCACCACTTTGAGCGCTGGAACCTATGCCCAATGTATGGTTGGCCTTGGTCGTGGCGGTATCAGCGTGAACACCCGGTATTTTGGGGATAGCGCCAAACTTGCCAAGCACTATGCGGGTGATCTGGCGGCTGGTTTCCATTGTGCCGGTACTCATTGGGGTTCCATCGTTACCCACGAATTGGGCCATGCTGTGGATGATTACCTGACCAACATCAAATGTGCGGCGGGTATGCTGAATAAGTGGAAGCCTAAATGGGTTTCCGCCTATCTGCGCCCCAAGGTAATGAAGGCGTGTGGCCTGAAGGTTTCTGACACCCAAGCCGCTGTTTCCGGTTACGCCACCAAAGACCATTATGAATGGTTCGCTGAATGTTTCAGTGAATGGGTGGACAGCCCGAACCCCCGCCCCGTTGCGGTAGAGTTCGGAAAACAACTTATGGAGTTATTGGAGGGATTGAAATGATGCCCAAGTTCTTCACAAGTGAATATTTCGTTCCTGAACCTGATAACTGGCACCTGAAGGAAGGCGCACCCCCTGAAGTGGTGGAAGAATTTGAAGCCTACATGAAGGAACATGGCTATCAGGAAGAAAAAAACATAATTGTTGATTGAACCACCCCGGCCCTTGGCCGGTGGTGGTTTTTTCATACCCAAATCGCCGTTTAGAACCGTTGTGGGCGGTAAACAGAAGGGTTCAAAATCGTGGTTCCTTACCCACGGTAAAAAAGGATTATGAATGGAGGAAAACGCTATGACAAAGGAAACCCTGATGCAAATGGGCCTGACGGAAGAACAGGCCAACAAAGTGATGGAAGGTTTGAATGGTTCTTTTGTTCCCAAGAGCCGCTTCAATGAGGTCAACACGGAACTTCAGACCGCAAAGAACACCATCAAGGAAAGAGATGGGCAGTTGGAAGCCTTGCAGAAGAACACCGGCGATGCCAAGGCCCTTCAGGATCAAATTGCCCAGCTTCAGGCCGATAACAAGAAGTTGGCTGATGATCACGCCGCTGAAATGAAGGCCCTGAAGATCAACGCCGCTGTGGATAAGGCCCTGACGGATGCCAAGGCGATTAACCCCGCCACCGTGAAACCCCTGTTGGCCGCTTTCTTGGAGAAGGCTAACTTGGCCGATGATGGCACCATTTACGGCCTTGCTGATGAAATCGGCAAGCTGGCAAAGGCTGAAGGAACCAGTTTCCTTTTCAAAGCTGATTCTAACACTACCCCCGCCGTGGCCGGTGCTTCCCCCGCTGGAAGCGTAACCACGAACCCTGATCCCAAAGTCAGCGGCTATGAAACCCGCTTGGCTGATGCACGAAAGGCCGGTAATTCCGCCCTTGTGGTTGCTATCAAGCGTGAAGCCGCCGCTGATGGCGTGACCTTGTTTTAAGTTACCCACCAAAATAAAACGATTTTTAGAAAGGATGTTTGATTATGCCTAATGTTACTGGAATCGGTACTACTTTCAATCTGCCGAACTTTGCCGGTGATCTGTTCACCGCTTCCCCCACCCAAACCCCCTTCCTGTCCATGATCGGCGGTTTGTCCGGTGGTATGAAAACCGAGAATGACGAATTCGCAACCGGCGTGTTGTATGAGTTCCCCGATGCGGCCCAGCCTTCCATTTCTGAACAGGCTTCCCAGACCGCCCCTGAAGCTACTGCCATTGCCCGTGAGCAGAAAACCAATGTGACCCAGATCTTCCACGAAACCATTTCCCTGACTTATGCAAAGATGGCGAACCGTGGCAAGCTGTCCGGTTTGAACACCGCTGGTGTTCAGGCCAACCCCACTTCTGAACTGGATTGGCAGATTGCCCAGCGCCTGAAGAAGATCGCCCGTGATGTGGAATACACCTTCCTGAACGGCACTTACGCCAAGGCCGGTGATGTTTCTGAAGCCAACAAGACCCGTGGTATGCTGGAACTGTGTTCCACCGGCACCACTATTGATGCCGGTTCCGCCGCCCTGTCTTTGGATCTGCTGAAGCAGTTGTTCAAGGCCATGGCTGATGCCGGTGCCAACTTCGGCAACATGGTTCTGTTCTGTGGTTCCACCCAGAAGCAGAAGATCACCGATCTGTATGAAAAGCAGTTGGGTTACAATGCCGCCGCACCCCGCAATGTTGGTGGTATGAACATTCAGAAGTTGGAAACCGACTTCTTTGAAATGGGTATCTGCTATGATCCCTTCATGGCCGCTGACAAGATCCTGATCGCTGATGTTTCCGCCTGTGCGCCTGTTTTTCAGGATGTTCCCGGCAAGGGTGTTCTGTTCTTGGAGGATCTGGCCCGTACCGGTGCCGCCGAGAAGAAGCAGATTTACGGCGAAATCGGCCTTGCCCACGGCCCCGCTTTCCTGCACGGTTCCATTACCGGCTTGCTGTAAGGGAGGGCTGAACCATGTTTAAGATCACTGGTAAACAGAAGTTCGGCGCTGTGTGGGCAAACGGCAAGTGTATTGCTGTGTTCAATCGTGGTGTTGCTACCACTGATGATCCCGCAGTTGCCGAAATCATGAAGGCCAAGGGCTACACCGTGGAAGGTGAAGCCCCTGTGGTTGATCCCCTTGCCAAGATGGGCAAGGATGATCTGAAGGCTTACGCCGTGGAACACGGTATTGATCTTACCGATGTTGCCGACAAGAAGGCCGATATTCTGGCCGCTATCAAGGCGGCTGAAGCTGAACAGTAAAGAAAGGCGGTGATCCCCCATGCGTGATAAAGTAATTTCCCTGTTGAAAGCCTTGGGGGTAACTGTTCCTGATACTGACCCCCTGATTGATTTCATCATCAATTCCGTTACGGAACGGATCAAAAATGAAACCAATCAGGCCGCAATCCCTGAAGGCTTGGAATTCATGGCCGTGGAAATGGTTGTGGGCCAATACCTGAAGTGGAAGAAGGATTGTGGGCAACTGGAAGGGTTTGATCTGGATGCGGCTGTGAAATCCATTCAGGAAGGTGATACCAACATTACCTTTGCCGTTGGTGAAGGTAGTGCCACCCCTGAACAGCGATTGAATAACCTGATCGAATACCTGACCAACGGGCGAACCCGTGAATTCATCCGTTACAGGCGGTTGGTATGGTAAGCGCCCAGCGGAAAGCCCTTGAAAAGCTGTGGAAGGATCGGTGTACTATCATCCAGCGGGTGGAAGTCACCGATCCTGATACAAAGCTGACCGATTTTGAAGAAAAGCCGCTTCTTCAGGATCAGCCGTGTAAGTTGTCCTTTGAAACCTTAACTTCAACTGAAGGTGATGCCGTTGCAATGGTTTCCCAATCGGTTAAGTTGTTCCTGACCCCTGATGTGGTCATTCCCGCTGGTTGCAAGGTCATTGTGACCCGCCCAAACGCCTTGGAACGGGTGTTCACCTATTCCAGTTCCGGGGAACCGGGCGTGTTCAGCAACCACCAAGAAATTGATCTGAAAGAATTCAGGGGGTGGGCCTAATGGCCCGTTGGGGAAGGGCCGATTTCAAAGAGTTGAAAGCCCTTGAACAAAGGCTTGAACAGCTTGAACAAGCTGACATGGATCAGGTTTGCCGCCAAGCGGCCAATCAGATTGCCCAACTTCTTCTGAATAAGGTCAAGAAAAGAACCCCTGTTGGTGTGAAACCCAAGCTGGATGGCCCCAAAACCCAAAAGGTGGAAGGGGCAAGCGGAAAAAGCAAAACCTTCCTGACCCGTAACGGTGCCATTCTGGATCAGTATTGGTCAGGGTATCAGGGCGGCACCTTGCGGGATGCGTGGGAAATCCTTCCCATTGAAAAGCAAGGTGATCAGTACATCATTACTGTGCTGAACCCCACTGAATATGCTTCCTATGTGGAGTATGGACACCGACAAACACCGGGGCGCTATGTTCCCGCCCTTGGAAAGAGCCTGAAGGCAAGTTGGGTGAAGGGCCGCTTTATGATGACCATTTCCGTTCAGGAAGTGGAAACTATGGCCCCGACCCTGTTGCAAAGGGCGCTATATCAATGCTTGAAGGAGGTATTTTGATGCTGAATGAAATCATCAAAGGGATTTCCATGAAGCTGAACGCCACCTTCGGGGATGGATATAAAATCTATCAGAACGATGTTGAACAGGGTTTGAAAGAACCCTGTTTCTTCATTCAAATCCTGAAACCGGAACTATCCCCGTTGCTTGGGCGGCGTTCTTTGAAGCGGAATCCTTTCGATCTTCTGTATCACCCAAGCGCCCCCGGAAATAACGCCGAAATGCTGACCGTTGCGGAACAGTTGATGGAATGTTTGGAGTACATCACCCTTCCCAGCGGTGTGATTCTGCGTTCCACCGGGATCAACTATGAAATTGTGGATGATGTTCTTCATTTCTTCGTGAACTTCAACCACACGCAAATCAAACCTTATGAGATCCCCACCATGGAAACATTGGAAATGGATGTTGGTACACAGGAAGGGTGATAATTTATGGCTACCAGCAAAAAGAAACCTACGGAAAAGGCCCCTACTGTGGCCGCAAACCCGGTGGTTTTCAGTAAACAGAAGGTTTTGACCCTGAAGCGTTACGCCAACCGGCGTGATCTGCTTTCCGTTCTGTTGACGGATGGCAAAACCTACACTTTGGATCAGGTTGATGGCCTGATCAATGATTTCTTCAAGAAAGGTAAGGTGAAATAATATGGCCTTGGGTGGAGGTACTTTTTTGACCCAAAACAAAATCCTTCCCGGCGCTTACATGAACTTCATTTCTGTTGCCAATGCAAGCGCTACCCTGTCTGATCGTGGCATTGCTACCATTGCCCTTGATATGGATTGGGGTGTTGAAGGTAAGATTTTCACTGTGGAACTGGCGGAATTCCTGAAGGATAGTCAGAAGATTTTCGGCTATGCCTACACCGCCGATGCCCTGAAGCCCATGCGTGAAATCTTCAAGCACGCCAAGACGGTTCATTTCTTCCGTCTGAACACTGGCGGCACCAAGGCGGCCAACACTTTTGCAACCGCCAAATATCCCGGTATTCGTGGTAATTCTCTGCGTGTTGTCATTGAAGCCAATGAAAACAGCACCGAGGAAAAGCCCCTGTACGATGTAAGCACCTATCTTGACACCCTTCAGGTGGATCTTCAGGAAGGTGTTTCCACTATGGCTGATCTGAAGGCCAATGATTATGTGGATTGGAACGCTGAAGCTGTTCTGGCCCTGACCGCTTCCATGCCTTTGACCAACGGTGCCAACGGCAATTTGGAAGATGCGGCATATCAGACCTATTTGGATCAGGCTGAAGCCTACACCTACAACGCTATGGGTTGCATTGCCACTAATGATGTGGTGAAGGGCCTGTTCGCTTCCTTCTGTAAGCGTATGCGTGATGATGTGGGCAAGAAGTTCCAGTGTGTTGTTTTCCGCAATCTGGCCGATTTTGAAGGCGTGGTGAGCGTGAAGAACGGCCTTGTGGACGATAAGGACAGCGCCGCCCTGATCCCTTGGGTTACTGGCGTGATCGCCGGTACTGCTGTCAACAAGTCTGCAACCAACATGGATTATGACGGTGAATATTCCGTTGATACCGATTACACCCAAACCCAGCTTGAAAACGGTATCAAGGAAGGTTCCTTCATGTTCCACTTGGTTGATGGTGAAGTTGTGGTTCTGGAGGATATTAACACCTTCATTTCCGTGACGGATGAAAAATCCGCCGACTTTTCCAGCAATCAGACCATCCGTGTTCTGGATCAGATTGCCAATGATATTGCGGTTCTGTTCGCAAAGAAATACATTGGCAAGGTTCCCAATGATGCTTCCGGGCGGATCAGCCTGTGGAATGATATTGTGAAGCACCACACCGAACTTCAGAATATCAGAGCCATTGAGAACTTCAAGGCAGAAGATGTAACTGTTGCCCAAGGCGATACCAAGAAGGCGGTTGTGGTAACTGACTATGTTACCCCCGTCAACGCCATGGCCCAGCTTTACATGACTGTCTATGTGCAGTAAGAAAGGGGTGTAAATCATGGCTACTGTTATGCACGCAAAAGATACCGTTTCCGCTTCCTTGGCTGAATGTTTTGTGACCATCGGTGATCGCCGTTACAACTTCATGCAAGCTATCAATCTGGAAGCGAATTTCAACAAGACCAAATCCAAGGTTCCCATCCTTGGTAAGACCGGTAAGGGCAACAAGGCCACCGGTTGGGAAGGTGAAGGCAACGCAACCTTCCATTACAACACTTCCATCTTCCGTGAAATGATGAAGCAGTTCAAGGACACCGGCGAGGATGTTTACTTTGACATTCAGGTGACCAATGAAGATCCCACTTCTTCTGTTGGCCGTCAGACCGTGATCCTGAAGGATTGTAACATTGATGGCGGAATCCTTGCCAAGTTTGATGCTGATGCGGAATACTTGGATGAAGATATGGATTTCACCTTTGAGGATTTCGAGATGCCCGAAACTTTCAAGGTTCTGGAAGGAATGGAATAAACACTGACAAAACCCCGCTCATTTTGAAAGTGTGGGCGGGGTTTTTCTTGTTTCACTTCAAAAAATAGGAGGAATTTTAACATGAGTATGACCCTTTCCGGTTTTCTGGCTGAAAATGCCGTTCAGGTTGAGAATATCAAGTTCGTGGTTTCCAAGCGCTTCTTGGATGGTGAAGGCAACCCCATCCCTTGGGAGATCAAGACCATCACCGGCACTGAAGATGAAGCCCTTCGCAAATCCTGCGCCAAGCGTGTTCCCATCCCCGGCAAAAAGAATCAGTATCAGAAGGAAACTGACTATGATCAGTACCTTGGCAAGCTGGCTGTTGCCTGTACCGTGTTCCCCGATCTGAACAACAAGGAACTTCAGGACAGCTACAAGGTCATGGGTGCTGAAGCCCTGTTGAAAACCATGCTGACCCCCGGCGAATACGCCGAATATATCAGCAAGGTTCAGGAAGTGTGTGGTTTTGATACTACCCTTCAGGAAGATGTTGATACCGCAAAAAACTAATTACTGAAGGTGATGGTGAAGCGAACATAGCCCACTATTGCCTTCAGGAACTTCACATTCTTCCCCATGAGTTTTTCGCCCTTGACCGAAAAGAACGGGCTTTTGTGATCGCTTCCATTGAAGTTCGGATTGAGAGCGAAAAGAAAAAGCAAAAAGAAATAGAACGCAAACAGCGCCGGGGGAAACACAAGTAATTTCCCCCGGTACTTTTTTGAAAGGTGGTGAACCTATTTGGCTACGATCAGAACCGCAATCGCATTGTATGACGGTGTAACTTCCCCCCTTCAGAGTATGCACCGGGCCATGAACATTGTGATCAACAGCTTTGAAACCATGCAAAGCACTTCCGGTAATGCGGTTGATACCAGCGCCATTCAGGAAGCCCGTGAACAACTGGCAAGGGCTGAAACCGCCTTTGATGGTATCGAACAAAGTATCAGGGATGCCGATAACCAGCAACAGCGGTTTAATGATCACATTAGGGGCGGAACTTCCGCCGCTGATGGACTTTGGCGAAAATTGAAGGGTGTTGCCGCCACGGTTGGTGGTATTGCGGGAATTAAAAAGGTTTTGAACATTTCTGATGATCTGACCCAAACCAATTCCCGCCTGAACAATGCGCTGATCCAATTTGATGATGGTGGAAGCGTTGCGGAACTGGAAAAAAAGATCATGGCTTCCGCCCAGCGTTCCCGATCCTATTACATGGACACCGCCGCCGCTGTTGCCAAGTTGGGTAACAACGCCAAGGATTCCTTTACCGGAATGGATGAAGTGATTGCCTTTTCTGAATTGGTCAATAAATCCTTCGTGCTTGGCGGCGCAAGCGCCCAAGAGCAATCCGCCGCAATGCTTCAGCTTACCCAAGCCATGGCTTCCGGTGTGTTGCGTGGTGAAGAACTGAACGCAATCTTTGAACAGGCCCCCAACATCGTTCAGAATATCGCTGATTATCTGGATGTTCCCATTGGCAAGATCCGAACCATGGCGGCTGACGGACAAATTACCGCCGATATTGTGAAGAACGCCATGTTTGCGGCGGCTGATGATATTGAAACCAAGTTTGAGAATATGCCCAAGACTTGGGGCCAAATCTGGACTTCCATGCAGAACAAGGCGCTTTCCATCTTCGCCCCGATCCTGAACAAGATCAATGAGATCGGCAACAGTGCCAAGTTCCAGACGGTAACGGATGGCCTGATCAACGGCCTTGCCGGTATTGCCCAAATCGCCACGGTGGTTTTGGATGTGCTGATTGCCGTTGCTTCCGCTGTGGTTGATAATTGGAGTTGGATCAGCCCCATTGTATGGGGTGCAACGGCGGCTTTGCTGGCCTATGAGGTTGCCACCAAGGGTGCGGCTATTGCCACCGGAATTGCAACAGCGGCCAAGACGGTTGCCGTTCCCATTTATTCCTTGCTGACCGGTGCGACCATGGCCGAAACAGCGGCCCAATGGGGCTTGAACGCCGCTATGTATGCTTGCCCCATCGTATGGATCATTATGCTGATTATTATGCTGATCGCCCTGTTCTATGCGGCGGTTGCGGCGGTGAACAAATTTGCTGGAACCAGCGTTTCCGCCACCGGCATTATCTGTGGTGCTTTCATGGCGGCGCTTGCCTTCATCGGAAACATCTTCGTGGCCCTGTGGAACTTGGTTGTGGATGTGTTTGTTCTGATCTATAACCTTGTGGCCGAGGTTGCCAACTTCATTGGCAATGTATTCACTGATCCCATTGGGGCGGTGTGCCGCCTGTTCTTTGGCTTGGCTGATACGGTGCTTGGTATCCTTCAGGCCCTTGCTTCCGCCATTGATGCTATCTTTGGTTCCAACCTTTCCGGTGCGGTTCAGGGATGGCGTGATTCCCTTGGTGGTTGGGTTGATGATACCTTTGGTCAGGGTGAAGAAATCATGGCGAAACTGAACGCCGATGATATGAAACTTGGCCGCTTTGAATACGGGGCCGCTTGGGATGCCGGTTACAATTTCGGTGCCGGTATTGAAGATAGCGTTTCCGGTATGTTCGACTTTTCCACCATGGATAGTATGGGGGCTTCTGATGCCTTTGATCTTGGCACTACCCTTGATGGTATCTATGGCAACACCGGTGATACCGCCGCAAATACGGCGGCTTCTGCTGATGCCCTGAACTATGCTGAAGAAGATTTGGCATACATGAAGGATATTGCAGAGCGTGAAGCAATCAACCGGTACACTACTGCTGAAATCCATGTGGAACAGCACAATGAAAACCATATCAGCAAGGATGTTGATGTGGATGGAATCATGGATATGTGGGCCACTGATTTTGCTGAAAAGCTGGATATTTCCGAGGAAGGGGTGCATGAATAATGGCTTACAAAATGTATATTGCCGGGGCGCTTATGCCCATCACCCCTTCCAAGATAAAGGTGAAGGTGAATAGTCAGAATGAAACCCTGACCCTGATCAACGGGGAAGAAATCAACATTCTGAAGGAAGCCGGTTTGACGGATGTTTCCTTTGATTTGGTGCTTCCCCAAGTATCTTATCCCTTCACCAACGGCGGCGCACAATCCGCCCAATACTACCTGAATTTGTTTGAACGGTTGAAAACCGGCAAGCAATCTTTCCAATGGATCTTGAACAGAACCCGCCCCAACGGGCGGGCGCTGTTCTATACCAATTTGACGGTGGGCCTTGAAGATTATCAGATTGTTGATGATGCCAAGGAAGGCTTTGATATTACTGTTTCAATCAAGCTGAAACAGTGGAGGGCCTACGGCACCAAAACAATCACGATCAAACCGGCCCCCACACCTACCGAAACGCCAAAGGCAACGGTGGAACCGGCACCACGGGAAACCAGCAACGCCCCCAAAACCACCACTTACACCGTGAAATCCGGTGATTGCCTTTGGAATATCGCCAAGAAATATCTTGGTGACGGTTCCCGTTATAACGAAATCTATAATTTGAACAAGGACAAGATCAAGAACCCGAACCTGATTTACACCGGTCAAGTTCTTACCTTGCCTTCATGAAAGGGGTGATTCCGCTTGGCTGTTGAACTGCTGATCCAGAACGGTTCAAAAATCTATTATCCGGTTGTTGAAGAAGGGGCCAAGCTGACTTGGGAACGCAAGGGAACCCCCGGAAGGCTGGATTTCACAGTGGTCAAGGATGGGGTTATCAATTTCCAAGAAGGAAACCCCGTCAAGCTGATTGTGGATGGAACCCCCATGTTCTATGGGTTTGTGTTCACCAAAAAGCGGGATAAGGGCAACACCATTGATGTGACCGCCTTTGACCAACTGCGATACCTGAAGAACAAAGACACCATCACAGAAGAAGGGCTGAAGGCTTCCGATCTTCTGAAGCGCCTTGCAACCGATTTCCGGTTGAACCTTGGCACCGTGGAAGATACCGGGTACACCATGGAAACCGTTGTGGAGGAAAACCAAACCCTGTTTGATATGATCCAAAACGCCCTTGATGAAACCCTTCTAAATACCAAACAGCTTTATGTTCTGTATGATGATGTTGGGAAGCTGACCCTGAAGAATATCAATTCCATGAAGGTTGGGCTTCTGATTGATGCGGAAACCGGCGAAAACTTCAGCTATGAATCCAGCATTGATGTTCAGACCTATAACAAAATCAAGCTGGCCTTCAATAATGAAAAGACCGGTAAGCGTGAACTGTATGTGGTTCAGGATGGTGACAAAATGAACCAATGGGGCGTTTTGCAGTATTTTGAACAGATTCAGACCGCCACCGGTGCCGCCGCAAAAGCTGAAGCCCTTTTGAAACTTTACGATCAAAAAACCCGTAAGCTGACGATCAAGAACGCCTTTGGTGATGTTCGGGTAAGGGCGGGAACGGCGGTAATGGTTTCCCTGAACTTGGGTGACATTATCGCCAATCAGTTTATGGTGGTTGAGAAAGTCACCCACACCTTCAGCGGAAGCAAACACATGATGGAACTGAACTTGATTGGGGGTGAATTCATTGCCTAACGCTGTTGAAGCTGTGAAAAGGGCCGCTGTTGAAGCGGTGGAAGCCGGGAAGCCGGTGAACCTGTTGTTTGGTCAGGTTATTTCCGCTTCACCCCTGAAGATCCAAGTGGATCAGAAGGCCATTTACACAGAAAAAATGTTGGTGTTGACCCGGAATGTCACTGATTTTGAAGTTGATATGACGGTGAGCCATAAAACAGAGATCATCACCCACGGCCACCCGGTAACAGACACCTACACCGGGGGCGGTGTGGCTGAAGATATAGACCATGATCACCCCATTGTGGGCCGAAAGAAATTCAAGGTTCACAATGCCCTTGGCGTGGGTGATTGGGTTCTTCTGGCCCGGATTCAAAAGGGCAAAAAATTTGTTGTGCTGGATCGGATTAAACCCAACCCGGCATTGAAGGGGGAATGGGTATGATTCCACAGGTTCAGGACGATTTGAAACAGGATTTCACCTTTGAGGTTTTGCCAAGCAGAACTTTCAGGATGAACCACAATTCCTTGACGATCATCGGAACCATTGACCAAATCCAAGCGGTGGAACAGGCGGTTTTCCTGATCCTGAACACTGAACGCTATCAGTGGTTGATCCATTCTTGGAACTATGGCGTGGAACTTCATCACCTGATCGGAAAAGATGTGGAATACTGTATTCCTGAAATTGAACGAGTGATCCGGGAAGCCTTGCTTCAGGATGATAGGATCACCGCTGTTCAGAACTTTGAATTTGAAGTGAACAAAAAGAAAGTGCTGACTACTTTCACGGTGGTCAGCATTTTTGGCGAAATCAACACAGAAATGGAGGTAGAAATCTGATGTATGAGGCGCAAACCTATCAAGAAATTTTGGCCCGGATGCTTCAGAAGGCCCTTTCCATCAACAGCAACCTTGACACCCGTGAAGGTTCGCTGGTTTGGTATGGGGATGCCCCCGCCGCCGTGGAACTGCAAAATCTGTATATTGCCCTTGATACGGTGCTGAATGAAACCTTTGCCGATACCGCAAACCGCCCTTACCTGATTTTGAGGGCGGCGGAAAGGGGCCTTTCCCCGCAACCGGCAAGCCCCGCAATTTTGCAGTTGGTCATTACCCCCACAAGCCTGTTCTTGCCTTTGAACACCCGCTTTTCCATTGGGGAACTGAACTATTATGTTTCGGCGGATCGTGGTAATGGCACCTATGAAATCACCTGTGAAACCGTGGGTGAAGCCGGTAATGACTACACCGGAACGGTGATCCCCATTGAGTATGTGGAAGGGCTGGAAACCTGTACCGTTACATCCATCTTGGTTCCCGGTGAGGATGAAGAAGATACCGAAACCTTCAGACAGCGTTATTTCAACAGCCTGAACGCCCAAGCCTTTGGCGGCAACCGGATTGACTACATCGAAAAGGTGAACGCCATTCCGGGCGTTGGCGGTGTGAAGGTTTACCGGGCTTGGAACAGTGAGTTGAAACCCGCTGAATTCATTCCCCCGACTGAAACGCTGGAATGGATCAACGGCCTTTCTGATGTTCCTGAAGCGGTGAAAACTTGGCTGGATGCCGTGTATGTTGCCGGTAAGAACCAACAGTTGACGGTGGGCGGAACTGTGAAGCTGGTAATCATTGATAGTACCTTTATGGTGCCTTCTGAAGTGCTGGTGGATCAGGTGCAAACCGCTGTTGACCCCCTTCAGAACGCCGGTGAAGGCGTGGGTATTGCCCCCATCGGCCATGTGGTCAGGGTGGAAGGCGTTGGTGAAGAAATGGTTGATCTGTCCTTTGCCCTGTACTACCAGCGGGATTGGACTTGGGATGATGTGGCCGGTTATGTAACTGAAGCCATTGAAGGCTATTTCAAGGAACTGGCGGAAAGTTGGGCTGATCAAGATGAAGCCCTTGTGGTTCGTATCAGCCAAATTGAAAGCCGCCTGTTGAGTATTCCCGGTATTTTGGATGTTGCCAACACCAAGATCAATGAGGAAGCCGCCAACTTCACCTTGGAACTGGATTACATTCCGGTTTTGGGTAATATCACGCCTATGGAAATCACGATCAGTTGATGAAGGGAGGAATAACACATGGATAGACGGTTGATCAATTACCTTCCTTTCATCATCCGTGATTATGCAGAATTTCAGGGGATCATGGAAAGCCAACAGCCTGAATTTGAACAGGCGTGGAAATCTGCTGAAGATCTTCTGGATAATCAGTTCATTTCCACGGCTGGAAATATGGGCCTTTCCCGTTGGGAACGGATCTTGGGGATCATCTCCAAAGGAACGGACACCCTTGAAGATCGCCGGTTCCGTATTCTGACCCGTATCAATGAAGAACTTCCGTACACGATCCCGCAGTTGCGGAACATCCTTGAAACCCTTTGCGGGGCCGGTAACTATTCCGCTGAAGTACCGGAAGGAACCTATAACCTTGTTGTGAAGGTTGGTGTGGCGGCAAAGAAGAACTTCAGTGATGTGGAAGCCCTGTTGGATCGTGTGGTTCCCCAAAATATGATCGTGAACCTTTCCCAGCTTTACAACACCCATGCTGAAGTTGGCCTGTTCACCCATGAACAGCTTGCCGCCTATACCCACGATCATTTGAGAAATGAGGTAATTAACTGATGGCAAACAAAACTGAAAACTATGGGTTGGTGAAACCCCTTCCTTCTGAATTCTATGATGTTGAAGTTCAAAACAGCAACATGGACAAGATTGATGCGGGGATGAAGGCCAACGCTGATGAAATCCAAACCCTGAAGGATGGGCAGAAATCCAAGGCGGATTTGGTGGAAGGTAAGGTTCCCGCTGAACAGCTTCCCGCCATGGACTATGAAGCCAAAGGCACCGCCGCAAGTACGGTGAAAACCCACAATGAGAGTGAGGAAGCCCACCCTTTCCTGATGGGGCAGATTGGAACCTGTGTAACGGCGGCACAGAACGCACAGAAGGCCGCTGATGCGGCTTTGGAAGCTGTGTCCAGTATCGCTTTTACCATTGATGTTCTGCCCACCCAAGCCGGTTCCTTGACCTACACCGGCCAAGCCCAAAGCCCTTCTTGGAACAGCTATAACCCTGATACCATGGAGATTGGCGGTGTGACTTCTGGAACGGCGGCGGGAACCTATGTGGCAACCTTCACCCCCAAAGACAAATATCAATGGAGTGATGGCACCACGGAAGCCAAGGAAGTAAGCTGGACGATTGGCAAGGCTTCCATGGCTATTCCTGTTCAAAGCGGAACCATTACTTACAACGGATCGGCGCAAAGCCCTTCTTGGAGTAATTACGATTCCGCCAAAATGACTTTGGGCGGCACTACCAGCGGCACCAATGCGGGAAGCTACAACGCAACCTTCACCCCCGGTGCAAACTACAAGTGGAGTGATGGCGCTACCGGTGCCAAAACTGTTGCTTGGACGATTGGCAAGGCGGCGGGTTCTTTGAGCCTGAATAAAACCAGCATGGCTTTGAGCGCTGGCACCCTTACCGGCACCATTACGGCCACCCGTTCCGGTGATGGTGCTGTTTCTGCTGTTTCCAGTAATACCAACGTTGCAACGGTCAGTGTTTCCGGTAATGTGATCACCGTAACTGCAAAGGCCAAGGGTAGTGCAACCATCACGGTATCTGTTGCCGCTGGCACCAACTACACGGCCCCGACAAGCAAAACTTGTGCCGTAACTGTGACCTTGCCCGCTTCCACCTTGACAGATAACAGTTGGGCCACCATTCGTGAGGTTTCCGCCGCTGGTCAGGGTGATAACTATTGGGATGTTGGCGATACCAAATCCATCACGATCAATGGTAAGGTGGGAGCAACCACATTCAGCAATTTGGCCATTGATGTGTTCATTTTGGGTTTCAATCACAACAGCGCTAAAGAAGGTAATAACCTGATCCACTTCCAGATTGGAAAGATTAACGGAACAGCGGTGGGCCTGTGTGATTCCAACTATAACACCAATACCAGCACCCGCGGCGCTTTCCACTGGAACACCAGCAACACCAACAGTGGTGGCTGGAATGGTTGTGCCAAGCGGAAAACCCTGTATGGTAACAGCGGCACACCTTCCAGCCCGGTTTCCAACAGTCTTATGGCGGCGCTTCCTTCTGATCTTCGTGCCGTACTGCAACCTGTTACCAAGTACACGGAGAACACGGGTGGTGGTTCCAATACCGCTTCCTATGTTACCGCTACCACGGATTATATTTTTGATCTTGCTGAATTTGAAGTGTTCGGTTCCAGAAGCTATGCAAATAGCGCTGAACAGAATTATCAACTTCAGTATGATTATTACAAGGCCGGTAACAGTAAGGTTGCCTATAATCATTCCGCCGTGTCCACGGCGGTTCGCTGGGCCTTGCGTTCCCCTCGTTACTACGACACCGGTACCTTCTGCTATGTCCATACGGGTGGCACCTTCAACTATGCCCTTGCCGGTCGTTCCTTGGCCCTGCGCCCCGGCTTTGCCGCCTAATCCCGCACCTAATCCGGCCCCATCCCGCCGCCGAAAGGCGGCGGTTGTGAGGGCCAAGCCCAAATAAAAATAGGGGCGCGTAAGCGCCCCGAAAAATTTTTGAAAATTGGCAAATGGCCCTTTTTGTGCTATACTTTTTCGGTGGTACGGAAAGGGGTGAAATTATGTCTGTACTGAAACAGAAAAGAACCACAAGTAAGGCCGAGTTCATCAACACGGCCAACCAAATTTATGTAGAAACCTTGAACTTTTTAACCCGGCTTTCAGCAAGGTATTTCCGCCTGATTGCTGAACCGGTTGCTGTTCTGGCTGGTGAAGTGATTGACCATGCTGAAAAGGCAAACAGTATCTTTCCTTCCGATGCCCAACGCATTGAATTGAGAAAGGCCCATTTGCTGGAAGCAAGGGCTTCACTGATGGCGCTTGATGTAAGGTTGACCCATGTATATCTGATCTTGAATCAAAACCCTGAAGGGGCTTTCACCACTTCCAAGGGTAATGCTGTGAAGTCACAGGATGCCATTGAAAAGCTGGATAAGATGGCCCAAAACTTGGGTGAACTGATCGACAAGGAAAATGAATTACTGAAGGGAGCAATCAAAAATGTAAGCGCAAAACAAAAGAACTGATTTTTCATTAGGTGTATTTCTGACTATCTGCCTTCGGGCGGTTCGCTGGGCCTTGCGTTCCCCTAATTACAACAACAACAATAACTTCTGCAATGTCAATACGGATGGCACAATCAACAATAACAATGCCGGTCGTTCCTTGGCCCTGCGCCCCGGATCTTACAAATATACACGGTCACATGGAGTAACAGTAAGCCACGGCTTTTCAGGTGAAAGACGACCGATGTAAAAGGAGAAATACTTCCTTGGGTTCAATCCCTAAAACTGCCCTTTGATGCCCTTACACAGACGCTTCTTGCATGGTGGGTGGATGTGCCTAATCCCATTTCATGTGCAAGGGCAAAGCAGATTAGAAGGCACCCTACAATTTATCTGTACGAAAGGCGAATACTTTTTATTATGAACAGCCAAGAACGGCATGAAGCCCGATACCAACGCCGCAAAGCAAAGCGGCAAGCAAGAAAACAGGCCCGGTGTGATGCACTTGGGCCGGTGAACCAAGTATTCAGTTATCGGAAGATGTTCTTCCATGGCCGCAAGTGCTGTAACGGGGTACGGTGGAAACAAAGTGTTCAGAACTTTGAAGGCCACCTGTTTTCCGGTACGGCAAAACGGCGGCGGTTAGTGTTGGATCAGCAATGGAAGCCTATGAAATGCACCCACTTCACCCTTTGTGAGCGTGGGAAGGTTCGGCCCATTGATGCCCCACACATTATTGATCGCCAAATTCATAAAACCTTGACCAATGAAGTTCTAATTCCGTTGTACGGCCCTTGCATGATCCATGACAACGGGGCAAGCCAACGGGGAAAGGGCCTTCATTGGCATTTCCGCCGCCTGAAGGAACAGCTTCATTGGCACTATCGGCGCTATGGCCGGGAAGGTGCCGTGTTGCTGTTGGATCTGAAGGGGTTCTTTCCCAATGCACCCCATTCGCTGTTATATCAACGCCACCGGGAATTGATTTTGAACCCTGAACTTCAACATATTGCTGATACCGTGATCCAATATTCCCCATGCCCAACACCGGGCCGGGGTATGCCTTTGGGTGTGGAGCCTTCACAACAGGAAATGGTATCAATGCCAAGCAAAATTGATAACTGGATCAAATGCCAAGCCGGTGTTCACTGTGCCGGTCATTACATGGATGATTACTATGTGATCTTGCCCGATGTGGAAGAACTGAAGAAACTTGGGCGTGAGCTGGTACGGCGGTTTGAAGCCGCTGGAATCCGTGTGAACAAACGAAAATGCAAGATCATCCCCCTTACAAAGCCCTTCCGGTTCTGTAAGGCCAAATTCACCTTGACCGAAACCGGAAAAATCAAGATGAATGGCAACCGGGATGGTGTGAAACGGGCAAGGCGAAAGCTGAAGCTGTTTCACAAAGAGTTCAAGGAAGGGAAGCGAACCTTCTTTGACATAGAACAATACATGGAGTGCCAAAGCGCATATTACCGGAACTTCAATGATCATGGCCGGTTGTTGCGATTGCGGCGGTTGTATCATGCTATCTTTTTCGGAGGTGCAAAATGTATAGAATCATCAAAGACGGGGCCGGTATTGGCCTGACCGAAAACCTGAATTACATTAAGCAAGCCGAAAATGGTTGCTATGTGCTTTGCCCGGAGCCTGATGCTTCGGGCATTGCTTTTAATGGCACCGTTTTTCACTTGCTTGGCCGTGAACCCTTGGAGGGTGTGGAAAGTGTCAGTTTGGAAGAAACTGATGCCGGGGCCGAAATCACCAAGACCGGTGACACCGGAAGTATCATGTTTGTGACCATGGCGGAAGCGGGAAGCATTGATTCCGTAACGGCGGCGGAACACGCTGATCTGTTCGCTGAATGGGCTTACCCTATCGCCTATAAAACCGGCCAAATTCGCCGCTTCAATGGTTTGCTTTACACCTGTGTTCAGGATCACACTTCCCAAGCTGATTGGACACCGGACACCACTTCCAGCCTGTGGAGCCTGACCGCTGATCCCGCTGAAGAATGGCCCGCTTGGGCGCAACCGGTAGGCGCTCATGATGCCTATTCTTTGGGTGCCAAGGTCAGCCACAATGAAAAGCATTGGACTTCCACCGTTGATGGGAATGTGTGGGAACCCGGTGTGTATGGTTGGGAGGAAGTGACCGATGAAGGCGAATAATTATATCACCCGCAAACGGGCAAGGTTTGAAGCCATTTGCGGCCAAGTAAATATTCCGTATGGAACCGCCTTGGTATGTCAGGGCGGTTTTCTTGTATGGAATGATCTTCCGGTGTGTTCCGCTACCAGCAAACACGCCCATGATTTCTTCTGTCAGAACGATGATGGAAAGGGCCGGGAACGGGGTGATCTGCTGAACGCAATCATTCCCAAGTTGGAAAAGCGGGATGGCAAGTATCAGGCCCGGTGGAACAAGATGTGGGAAGATCCCCTTTGTCAGAAGTATAAGCGCCCGGAACATGAAGATCACTGGATTTGGAACCATGATTTCTACCATGCACCGGTTGAAGATTTGCGTTATATCGCCAATCTGATTGGTGCATGAGGAAGGGGGCCTGACTATGACAGTTTACCAATGGTTGTGCTTGCTTGGGGTTCCCGCCCTGATCGGGGCGGTGTTCAAATACCTTTGGAAGCAGATTAAGCAAAACACAGAGGATTCCAAAGCCTTGAAAGCTGGAATTCAGGCGCTTTTGAGAGCGCAAATGATCAGTGATTTCAATGAGTATTCTGAAAAAGGCTATGCGCCGATCTACGCAAGGGATAATTTTGAAAATTGCTGGAAGCAATATCATTCTTTGGGGGTGAACGGGGTGATGGACGATCTTCACAAGAAGTTCTTGGAATTGCCACCTGATCCCCCAGAAGAATGAAGCGGGTACAGAAAAAGAAAAGAGAGTTTTCCAAGCTGATCATGATTGGTGTGGGGGCCGTTACCTTTGTGGTGACGGCCTTCACGCTTGTTATGGTATGGAGAACAGAAAACCTTGAACCGCTGGCCTATCTGATCCCCGCCGTGTTTGCGGAACTTGCCACCGCAACCGGCTTTTATTATTCAAAGGCAAAAACCGAAAACCGGATCAAATTGCGGAAGCAGTATGGCCCGGAAATCTATAACGATGCAAAGGAGATTTGACCATGTTTGAAGCCGTTCTGATGAACCTGATCAACATTGGGTGGGCAATGCTGATCTTTCTTGCCGCCTACATTTCCAATGTTGCCTTTTCCCTGTAT
>ULRJ01048994.1_pt1 | contig 34519 bp, 24 predicted proteins | sample 1955321 | NCBI WGS metagenome assembly ULRJ01 (sample SAMEA4835679, study PRJEB28245) | human gut metagenome | biome: gut microbiome; material: fecal sample | place: Denmark | collected 2008 | reverse complement strand
TAGGTTGAACCTACGTCGCATCCGCCAAAATATTTCATAATAGTTTTCCTTCCTTTTCAAAGAATTTGCGTCTTACCACGCCTGTGAATCGTCGAAGTCCAAAAGTGTTTCGTCGACGGGTTTTTCCTGCAAAACGGTTTGCATATACTTGTTGACTTGCTCGCGCATATCGCGTCTGGATATCGTGCGGCTGTCCATAAGATCCTGTTGCACCCAGATGAAATTGTAGCCGCGCTCTCTTGCCTGTTCGTCGAATATACCGACAAGACCGTCCATACCTTTGCAGGAGATTTGGTCGTACATGATAATCGTGTCCACGTTGTATTCTTCGGCAACTCTCCAGCACTCGTTGAGAACGTTTGCGTATCCGCCTTTGGTGTGGGTACGCATGGTCGCGCGCTGATAAGTCTTTGCAAGGTCTTCGAGCGCATGCTCGTGCGTGTCGGTGCGGAATTTGAGATACGAAATCATGGTTTCCATATCCATGACGACGTTTATGCCCCAGCAATTTTCAAGCCAGTTCGCAAAGGACGTATAATAGTTTGCAGGGCAACTCCACACGATTGCGCGGTGGCGCATTTCCTTGCTTGCTTTGGTCTTCTTTGCATACGCCTTTTCCATGATTTTGTTGACTTTCTTGTCAACTTTAAGGAAGCGTTTGTCAAAACCGCCCGAGAGATGATAATAATAAAGTCTGTAAAGCCAGAACGTTGCGCCCGTCATCTGCGGATAGTTGGTCTTGTTGACTTCCCACTTCTGAAGCTCGTAATCGAGTTGCTTGTTGTATCTTTCAAGAGCCTTTATAAATGCATCCCAATCAAATTTTTCACCCGTTTGGTCTTCAACGAATTTGATAAGGTCTTTGATTTCGTCAACGGCGTATTTTTGCACGTCTTCGCCCTTATATCTCAAAGGCACGTTGTAAACGTGAGTGGGCAGTTTGAAATATCTGTCTTGGAAAGTGGTGGTCATGATAGAACCGTCGCAAGGCATATTGCAGGTTATCATGCACTTGCCGAGTTTCGGATAGTCGTCTTCTACGCACACGCCCGCTTCCGCACTCGGCAACGGACACACGTCCGCCGGCACGCCGAAACTCTCGATTGCGTCAAGATACGGCGGCACAACGAGTTGGTCCACCATGCTCGAAAGGAAGATAGGCATCGTTTGCATCGGGTACGCCTTGAGATTGGGAAAACCTGCGATAAACTCGACAGGGATAAGCTCGTCTATGCACACGAGTTTTTTGCTTTTTTTGTTCTTCGGGAACATCTTTTCGTCCGCTTCGAACGCAGTGAGAATAAGCCCCGTTGCATGCTTGACGATCATATTGAAATGAAGATGCGTCATCAAAAGTTGCGGTCCGCGCAAACCTTCGGTGTGACGATCCACAAATGCCGGCGTTGAAAGATAGGTCGCCATCCAGCGATATCTCCACAGCCCCTTGACCACCGCAACGGGATTTTTGAGCACCATCACCACCATATCTTTCCAGGTGACGAGCCAACGCCAGTAGTCAACGAGCGTGTCCTTGAAACCGCGCCATTCGCGATGTTTGTAAAGTCCGGTTTTATCCTGATGCAGATTTTTATATCCGCCGTAAGTTTTCTTTGCCATAACTCACTCCTTTGCCTTTTTCGCCTTTTGAATGTGCTTGATTTCAAGGCTTTCGACGAACGCCTGAATACGCGTTCTGAGTTGTCCCGACGCATTTGCCGTATACTGACGGTCGATTGCGATTGACGGAATGCCGAATTCGTTGGTCATTATGTAGGAAGCGAGCGCACGCTCGTATCCCCAGTATTCGCAGAATTTGAGTTGTTCGTACACGACGCCGTCCGCATGGAAATCTTCGACAAGTTGCTTGACGTATTGACGACGACCGTCGACCTTTTCGTGTTCCATATATCTCGGGCACTGGCATGTCTTCATATAGTGACGGCAAATCTGAGTGAGAACGTCTTCTTCGTCGTTGAGAATAATCTCTTCTCTTCCCGGGAAAGAACCGAAACAATATCTGTCCGCGCACACGAACGCCCCACTGTCTTCAAAGAGTTTCGTGAAGTCGGGATCGTCGATTTCGCTGCCGACAAGCACCACTCTCGCCCTATAGAATTTCTTCTGATCGGGTTCGCGATGGCGCAACTCTTCGAGCGTTTCTTCGAGTTTGTCCACGATGAGATATTTCGGGCAGCAATACGTCGCAAGGCAAAGAACGTGGAATTCATAACCCGTGATGCGCGGATTTTCTTCCTTTCTGAACTCGCCTATTGCGGTGATCGCTCTGCACACTCTGTTGTGAAGTTCCACCGCTTTTCTCATAGCGTCGTCGGAGATGTCCACTCCGTACACTTCTTTGAGTTTGCCAAGCACTTTAAGGCGCATCTGATTGACATAACTTTCAACGCAGTGGTCGTTGGTCTTGAACGGCATATCGAATATGCTGACAAAGAATTTGTCGTTGTCGACAAGACGCAACAGCTCGAAATGCTCGATCGTTCTGTTCATCTCGCTGCACGTCTCTCCTGCAAAAAGCGCAGACAAGAAGCCGTAGCCGCCTTCGATGCCGCGTTCGAGCAACGCTTTTGCAAATCCGCAAATGAACGGGCTGAGATAATAGGTTGCGATGTCCACCGAACCCGTTCTCGGCGCACGAAGTCTCACGCTGAAGCAGTTGTCGAGATTGAGCAACACTTCGGGCACGTGATAGCACGTGTAGCCCAGCGCGATTTTGCCGTCTTCTTTGACCGCTTGCTGAACCAACTCGTTGTTGGCTTCCTGCAAGAGATTCTCAAAGTAGAGCAAATGTTTCAGGTCTCTCATATTTTTCTCCTATTTTAAGTTCGGTCGCCGATAATGCCCATTTTTTGCAAGGCGGTCTCGACTCCCTTTACAACTTTTGATTCTTTTGGTAATTCGAATACGCTCTCGCCTTTAAGGTCGAATTCTGCAAGATTTGCGTCGTCGCCTATGGTTGCGAGAAGTTCCACTCCGTCATAATCGAGCGAACGCACCGTTTCTTCATCGGTGACTCTGTTGACGATGACGCCGATTTTTTCGTACATAACGAGATCATCGGCAACACCCTTTATCGTCTTGCATACGTCTCTGCCCTTCTTCGACTGGTCGGTGACGAGCACGAGATGCGTGACTTTTTCCATAACTCTGCGATTTATCTGCTCGATACCCGCTTCGCCGTCTATGACGACATAATCGAAATCTTCGGACAAAATGCTGATGACGTCTTTAAGATACGCGTTGATTTTGCAATAGCACCCCGCGCTTTCGGGACGTCCGACTGCGATAAAGGCATATCCGTCCTTTTCTACCATTGCGTCGAATATGCGAAAACGCGCTTCGTTGAGAAGTTCGATAGCCGCCTTGGAATTGCCGTCTTCGACATTTTCGATGATGCTTTTTCGTATGTCGTCGATCGTAGTGTTCACATCGACGCCGAGCGCGGTGGAAAGCCCGACCGCCGGGTCTGCGTCTATTGCGAGAATACGTTTGTCTTTGAAATTTTCCGTGAGAATTCGCACGGCGGTTGCCGCAAGAGAAGTTTTTCCCACTCCGCCTTTGCCTGCGAAAGTTATTATGGTGGATTTTTGCATATCACCGCTCCGTTTGTGCGCAAAATATCATCTCGATACGCACTAAACACTATATGTATATAGTGTACCACGCAACCGCTTGCCTTGTCTATACTCTATGAAAAAATATGAATATACATTTATCAATATAAATGCTCGAATTTGTATTAAAAAAGTATCAAAGAGCAAACAAACGCTATTGCAGTGGCGGTTTTCTTAGATCAAAAAACGTTATGCGTATAATAATCTACATGCGAGCAAGATATTTATTTACAAATCTGCGGGTGTATCTTATAATTATATCAACAATCGTTAAAGGAGATTTTATGTATAAATTCAATCCCGACTTTTATGCCGACGTGCGAATCGAAGACCGTTTTTCTTCCACCGTCGTTTTCAAAAACGGCGCACTCGACGCTTTGAACGAGCGTGTGGAAAAAAGAGCCTTCATACGCGTGTTCGACGGCAATCTGTGGCTTTATGCTTCGACGTCGGACGTCGACTCCGTGCAAAACGAACTCGACGCTCTTTACGCACAAGCCACCCCGAACAAAAACATTGCGGACAACCCTATCGTCAAACGCTATCAGGTCAATGTCGCAAACGAAATGAAGTTTGAAGCGGACAGCGTGAGAAACGTGTCCAAAGACGACAAACTTGCTCTTCTCAAAGGTATGCAGGAACACGTAAAAAGTCCTTTCCTTGCAATGAGCCAAGTTGCATACAAAGACCGCAACAGCGTGTACGAATTCTATTCTTCAAAAGGCGCGGACATAAAATACGACTATCAGATGTGCGGTATTCTTGCAGTGGGAATTCTCGCAGCGCCCGGAGATTTTGTCCAAGCAATTTATCAACAGGCAAAGCCTTTCTTCAAAGAACTCGGCGGATTTGAAAAAGAAATAGAAAAGAAAATGGCAGATGCCGACAATTTCGTGCAAAATGCAAAGCCTTGCACGAAAGGCAAATTCCCAGTCATTCTCTCTCCCATGGCAGCAGGCATGTTCGCACACGAATCGTTCGGTCACAAGAGCGAAGCGGACTTCATGCTCGGAGACGAACACATGGCAAAAGAATGGGTGCTCGGCAAAAAGGTGGGAAGCGATATTCTTTCTATCGTTGACACGGGCACCGACTTCGGCTCGGGATACGTTCCGTTTGACGACGAAGGCACGAGAGCGGGAAAGACCTATCTCATAAAGAACGGCATACTCTGCGGCAGACTGCACAGTGCGACTACGGCGGCGGCTCTTGACGAAGAACTCACGGGCAACGCTCGCGCAATCGACTGCAAATTCGAGCCTATCGTGCGTATGACAAACACCTATATAGAGCCGGGCAACAGCACTTTCGATGAACTCGTGGCAGGCATAAAACACGGATATTTCATAGACACCGTGTCGCATGGTTCGGGCGGTTCGACGTTTACGATCGCTCCGTCCATCGCATACGAAATCATCGACGGCAAAATCGCATGTCCCGTCAAAATATCCGTCGTCACGGGCGACGTGTTTGAAACGCTCAATCTCATCGACGGTCTCACCGACGAAACGATTTTCGAAGACGGCGTATTCGGCGGTTGCGGCAAGATGGAACAATTTCCCCTTCACGTTCTCGACGGCGGTCCGTTCGTTCGCGTGAAAGAAATGAACGTTCAATAAGGAGACTGCTATGCAAAAAGAAATTATAAAAAAGAAAACGTCGTCTCTCACTATAAACGTCGTTGCGACCAAAGCCGAGTCTTTGCGCAAAGTCGTTGAAGACACCACGACGGTACGCGTGTACGAAAACGGCAATATCGGCGTTGCGGGACAAGTCGGAAAAGCGGACGTTTGCGAAGTCGAAAAACAAGCGATTGACAATCTCGCTCTTGAAATCGCATACCCCTGCGATTTGACAAAAAATACACAAAAGGCAGTTGACGCACGCAAAAACGTCGTTGACACCGCACATTTTGTGAAAATCATGCAAAGTTTGCTTGCAAAACTCGAAAAAGAAATCCCGTCTTTCCTGTTCAGTAACAAAATAACGTACAGAGAAAACGAAACGGAATATACAAACAGCGAAAACACTTTTCTTTCACACGCTGGCAACGAACTCGACATAGTCTTGTGCATAAAAAGCAAGACCAGCGCAAACATAATGGACTTTGCGTATGCGGTCGATATGCTTGACTACGACGAAGACAAGGTGGTTGCGGACATCAAATCCCTTTGCGACGCATACGACAATAAGATCGACTGGCAGAACGGCAAATACGTCGTGGTTGCAAGCGGTTCTATGTTCTACGGAGACGCTCTGGACAGCTTCTCGGGTGAACTGTATGCAAGCGGCGCATCTCTTTTCAAAGACTGCTTCGGACAAAAGATTTTCGATGAAAAGGTCACTCTCGAACTTGACCCCGAAAACGCAAACAACGTCTGTTTCTTCGACGCAGAAGGCACTTTGCTTGAAGGAGACGATTGCTCGCTCATCAAAAACGGCGTGTTTGAGCGAGTTCTTGCAAACAAGAAAATCTCTGAGCAATTCTCCCTTCCCCGCATTGCGTGTTCCGCTGCGGCATACGATTCTATTCCGGCTGTCGGCGCAAGCGGATTGCGTTTCAAAAACACTCATAAGAGCATTCTCGACGCGATTGGCAACGAAAAAGCAATCTATATCGTGGAAGCGTCGGGCGGCGATATGACCACAAGCGGCGATTACGCAACCCCGTGCGAAGTCGCGCTGTTGATTGAAAACGGAAAATTCGTCGGCAGACTTCCCAAAATCAATCTGTTCGGCAACGTGAAAGAATTCCTTGGGGATGACTTCGTCGGTGCAAGCGACAAAGGCTTGTTCAACTATCAAGATTCAATGGCAGTTGCAAAAATGAACGTATCGCTCATCTGAAGATAAATCGCGCGATGTCGCATAAAAACGTGTTTCGTTCGCAACGTCTTACAAAACGTGTAAGCAAAAAAAAATCCCCGCCGGTATTGCGGGGATTTTTGTTTATGCTTTTGAATCGATCAATTGAAAGAGTTGTACCACACCAACATAGCGATGGCGAGTATCAGAAAAACCGTTCCGATAATCAGAAAAACCAAAGTCGATTTTTTGCCTTTTCTTTTCTCTTGTTTTCTTTCGACGTATTCTTGATACGTTTCTTTCTTTTGCCACGTCAGACGTCTTTTCGTCGGCATATGCACGTCAAAGAACGTCGAAACGCTGTATCCCAGTCCGTCGAACGCGCCCTTTGAAGATGCCCACGTAAGACCGCAATAGCATAGGAACAGTGCAGACGCGACGAAAAACGCGTCGCAAAGTATTTTTGCGGTGTCCTGCGCAGATTTCTGCTCGGTGAGCAATCCGTTCAAGCCACAAACAAGCAACACGACGGTCAACGCCACGACAAACGCAATAACATAGCCGATTATCTTTTTTTTCATTCTTCCACTGCTCCGTTTTCGTCAACGGGGTCGTCAACGACGACGGTCGGTTTGATAAGCGGATCGCATTCTTCCTGAACGAGTTCAGCACCAAGATCCTGTGCATGTCCCTGATCGAGAACGTCCGCCTTGGTTTCTTCGAGTTTTTCTGCAGGTTGCGTAACGTCGACGGGTTCTTCGTTAGTTTCGTTTGCCGTCGTATCGTCGGGTTTTGTCTCACCCTTGCAGATAGCGACGTATTTTTCAAATTCCGCTTGGTTGCAAGACACGAAATGTCCCGGTTCGACTTCTCTCAGCACGGGTTTGTCCACCGAATAGTCGTGGTCTGCAAGCGGATTGTAAACGATACGTTTGCGCTGTTTTTCATACACGGGGTCTGGAAGCGGAATTGCCGACAACAACGAACGCGTGTACGGGTGAAGCGGGTGCGCAAAGAGTTCTTCACTGGTTGCAAGTTCCACCATATTGCCGAAATACATGACGCCGATTCTGTCCGAGAAGTATTTGACGACGGACAAATCGTGAGCAATGAACATAATCGTGAGACCGAGTTCGTGTCTCAGATCGTTGAGCAAGTTGATGACCTGCGCCTGAATGGAAACGTCGAGTGCGGAGATAGGCTCGTCCGCAATAATAAGATCGGGCTCCATGATAATTGCGCGCGCAACGCCGATACGCTGCCTTTGTCCGCCCGAAAATTCGTGCGGATATCTGCCTGCATGTTCTCTGACGAGACCGACTTTTTCAAGCACTTCGTACACTTTTTCGTCAACGACTTTCTTGTTGCGTATTCCGCGAATGGTAAGCCCTTCCGCAATGATTTCACGCACGGTCATTCTCGGGTCGAGCGATGCGATCGGGTCTTGGAACACCATCTGAATTTTGGTTACGAGACGATCTTTGCGAGCAAGTCTGAGCTCATTGCGATACTCTGCGTTGAGTTGCTTGTATTCTTCGCTTTTCTTGTCGAGTCCGTCAAACTTCGTTTTGTATTCCGCGCGGACTTTGTCGGCCTGCTCTTTTGCATACATCTTGTCGCACTTTTTCTGGTCGCGATTTGCAAGACGTATGTTTTTGTTCTCTTCCTTCAGAACGCCCGCACATTCTTTGAGCGACGCTTTGAAATCGGGCTTTTCCTGTCCTTTTTTCGCGGTGATTATCGCTTTTACGTCGGACAAGAACTTTTTGACCGCTTCTTTTTCGTGTTGCTTATAAGAAAGCGTACCTGCGCAAATTCTTCTGCCTTTGAAATAAACGTCGCCGGATGTGCAGTTGTACAATTTGATGATGCTTCTGCCCGTCGTGGTTTTTCCGCAACCGGATTCGCCGACAAGACCGAAGACTTCGCCTTTTTTGATGTCGAAACTCACGTCGTTGACCGCCTTGAGCGTCGAAGAGCCGAGTTTGAAATACTGACACAAATGTTCGACTTTAAGGAGAGTTTCTTTTTCGTCTGCGTTGTTGATATTCACGTCGTTTTCCATAGTCACTCTCCTTGTTTTTTGCTTGCGTTTTGTTCTGCAAGTTTCTTCATTCTCGCGATACGGTCGGAAACGATTTTCGGCATTTCGACCTTAGGCGCAGACGGGTGCAAAAGCCACGTCGCCGCACTGTGCGTATCGCTTATCTTGAACATGGGCGGTTGACGCTCGAAGTCTATCTTCATTGCGTACTTGTTTCTCGCCGCAAAAGCGTCGCCCTTTGGCGGATAAATCATGTTTGGCGGAGTGCCGGGTATAGCTTCGAGTTTCTCGTTTGTGTCAAGGTCCGGCATCGACGAGAGAAGCGCCCATGTGTACGGGTGTGCGGGCGAATAGAATATGTCTTCCGCGGTGCCCATTTCCACGATTTTGCCTGCATACATAACGGCGATTCTGTCGGCCATGTTTGCAACGACGCCCAAATCGTGCGTTATGAATATAATGGAAAGATTTCTTTCCTTCTTGATTTTGTTAATAAGTTCGAGAATTTGCGCCTGAATCGTGACGTCGAGTGCCGTCGTTGGCTCGTCGCAGATAAGAATATCCGGGTTTGCCGCAAGCGCGATTGCAATGACTATACGCTGTCTCATACCGCCCGAGAACTGGAAGGGATATTGACGATATCTCTTTCTCGGTTCGGGTATGCCGACTTCTTCCATAAGTTTGAGCGCATTGTTCTTTGCAACCATGTGCGTAACGCGGTATGCAACGGCTTGCGCTTTCGCTTTTAGGAAGTCTATCATTGCGACTGCGTTTTCGTCGGCGTTGTAGGAATCGACATTCTCCACCGACTTTTTGTACGCCACGCAAAGTTTGTCGATGATGGCGACGATGTTGCTCTTTGCCATATTGAGATCGACTATCTTTGCAGGGATAACCTTATAATCGGGCGTTTTGCCGCGTGCGATGAGTTTGTCGAATTTCGCTTGTTCTCTGTCGAAACGCTTTTGTTCCTTCTTATTGTTGGGAATTGCGTCGAAATAAGTGTCTATCGCGCGCAAAAGGCTTGATTTGAACGTATATGCAGTGCTGTCTTTCACAAGTGCGAGTCTATCGATAGACTCGTTTACGAGCGCACTGAGCTCTTTTGCCGTTGCCTTGTAAATTTTCTTGTCCGCTTCTCCGTCAACAAAAACCGTTCTCTTTTCGGAGATTGCTTCGATGACTTCTTTCTTTTTCTCGATTGAATTGCCGTGCGAGAACAAGAGTGCCTTTTTCACGTCGTCGATAAACGAGAGCATGAAATTGTCGTCGAGATACTTGCGCAGGAATTTGTTGAGTTCTTCAACCGATTCAGTCGGCAACTCTTCGCCGTGTCCGAACGTGAGATAGTACGCAAACGCGAAATAGTTGGGCATAGGCTTGTTGCAACCTTCTTCAAACAACTCTTTAAGGCGTTTGAGCGGCTCGACGCAAGCGGAATAATCCTTGACTTTGCCCTTTGATTTCTTCACGGCATCCGCCGCAATCTTAAACTTGTTTGCGACTTCCACGACTTCGCTCGTGCAAACGTATTCATGCACCGAATACTTTGCGTCGAGCATAATATCTCTTTCGTTTCTCGCAAACTCGGTTACGGCGTTCTTTTCGATATGGAAAAGCAAATCTTCCACGTCTTCGAGCCCCGTGCTTGCGTTTTCGTGAGCATTGTTGAATGCGCTTTCGAGTTTGATATGGACGCACTCGAACGTGTCGAAATCTTTGGTGTTCTTCGCGTTTTTCAAGCCTTGTTCGGACTTTTCGTCAACGCCCATAGAATCGTTCATCGCTCCGAGCAATCTCTTCATCATCGTGTTGAATGTCTTGCGGGATTCTTTGCGATTGGCGCGATTTTTCAAAATCATCGCTTCGGTGAGTTGCATTCCTATGCGGTTGATCGGATCGAGTGCGGAAAGCGGATCTTGGAAGATCATCGCTATTTTGTCGCCGCGCAGTTTGTGGAAATCTTCTTCGTTGATTTGAAGAAGATCCATGCCGTCGTAAAGAATTTCACCGCTTTCGACGATTGCGTTGGGCGCGGAAATGCCGATTATAGCCTTGTTCGTGACCGATTTGCCCGAGCCGGATTCACCGACGATTGCAAGCGTTTCGCCCTTGTACAAATCGAAGTCTATACCGCGGACAGCCTGCACTTTGCCGGCGTCCGTGCGGAAGGATATACGCAAATCTTTAACTTCAAGTTTCTTTTCCATATCAGCCCTCCGATCCTCTCAGCGACGGGTTGAATGCATCGCGCAAACCGTTGCCGAACAGGTTGAAGCTCAAAAGCAACAACGCAAGGAACAAGGACGGCATCAACGCAACGTGCGGTGCAGTCATCAACGCGCTTTGTCCGCTTGCAAGAAGCGTACCGACGCTTGTGAGATTGCCCGACGTCAAACTGATGATTCCGAGATAACTCAGGTTGACTTCCGAGTAAATCATCGACGGGATGACCAATGCGCAACTGGTAACGAGAGTTCCGAGCGCATTGGGGAAAATGTGTTTGACGATGATTCTTGCGTCTTTTGCACCGAGCGTGCGAGCCGCAAGGACGTATTCTTGATTCTTATAGCGATAGAACTGCATTCTGGTGGTGGACGCCATTCCGATCCACCCCGTAAGGAAGAAGGATAGGAACAAAATGAGCACCGCGCCCGATGTTCCCATGTGCAATTTGAGCAACGTAACGATGATCATGGTCGGAACTGCGGATAAAATATCCGAGAAACGCTCCATGACCAAGTCGATTTTTCCGCCGTAATAACCTTCGATTGCGCCGTAGATTGCGCCAACGATCAAGTTGACTGCAGCAACGGAAATAGCAAACGCAAACGAGAACAATGCACCTGCTGCAAGACACGTGAAAATGTCCTGACCTTCTTCGTTTGCACCGAAGATAAACGACGGTTTATCAACGCCGTCTTTCAACACATATGAGTGATAAAAGACGTAATATTCATAGTAATTGACGCGGACTTCATAACCGGAGTCAATCGGACGAGCGTATTCGTACTCGATACCGTTCTCGCCGTCCCCCGCTATACGCAAAGAATTGTAATTGTCATTGGAAGGTTGTCCGACGCCGTGTGTTTTGTAGTCGGGGATAACGTTGCCTTTTGAGTCAAGTTGCGCTTGCATTGTGCTTGTGTTGAACTTGTAATAATAGTTCGCCGCCGTATCGGTGGAGACGTTACCCTTTGTGACTATCTGATAGGTGTCTACCATTCTCTTCATAGACAATCTGAGTGCCGGATAAATGACTTGTTTTCCACTCTCGTTTTGATATTGTTGAAGAAGGAGATAGTCTTCTTTGGACATTTTCAGATACACGCAACCCGTCTTATGATAGGAATCGAGACGGAACGTATACATCTTGTCGTCATCAATCGTATATTCTTGATTTTTGACTGCATAATGTCCTGTCTCTTCGCCCATGTAATAGTAATAATAGAACGTAGCGGCAGACAATGTCTTTTTCTGACAACCGTCCCAGAAATCGGTATTTGCAAACAATTCGCTTTTGGGAAGCGCATAGCGGAAATACGTATCTCTGTGAGAAACGGAATATTGCGAAAATGCAGTGCCAAGAATCGCGTACAACACCAAAACCAAAATGACGCACGCGCCCACGATAGAACCTTTGTTTTTGCAGAAGCGCGAAAAAGCGTCCGCGAGATAACTGCGCGGTTTTGTTTCAAGCGTTTTTTCGTGCGTCAAATCTTGCTTATCGACGAATTGGAATTGTTCGGCGGATATATCGTTATAGATTTCTTCCATATTATTTCGCCCCCATTCTAATTCTCGGATCGATCATTCCGTAACTGATATCGACGATGATACCTGCAAGAAGACCGACCAGTGTGTAGAAGCCCGAAAGCAACATAAAGAAGTCGTAGTCGAGCGAGTTGATAGAGTTCAAATACAGACCGCCGACGCCCGGTATGGAGAAGAACTTCTCAATAATGAGCGAGCCGCTGAGAACGGAGATAAATTCGCCCAAAATCATCGGGAAAATCGGCACCATTGCGTTTCTGAGAGCATGGCGAACGATAGCCTGACCTTTTGTCAGACCTTTCGTGCGAGCAAGAAGCATAAATTCGCTTGTCAGCACTTCCGTAAGTTCAGCACGCGTGTAACGAGCGTATCCTGCAATAGAACCTAGACAGAGTGCAAACACTGCCGGCAACATACTGTAGAACATATCCCACGACAAATAATTCGTGCCGTTTGCCATGAAAAGCGGGAACAATTTCCACTTGAAGCAGAAGAAATACTGAATCAAGAACGCATACACGATGGAAGGCACCGAAATGAGCACCATAACGCCTGTTGAAATGACCTGATCCTGCCATTTGTTCTTCTTGAGCGCAGCGAGAATGCCGAGACCGAGACCGATAGGAACACCGATAAGAGAAGAATAAATGTTGATAAGAATCGTAGGGGGCAAGCATTTGACAAACGAGTCCCAAACGGGTTTGTTTATGAAGCCCGACATCGTAGTGCCGATGCCGAAGTCGCCCTTGGTGAAAATACGTTCCAAATAGTGCCACAACTGAACCATGATAGGATCGTAGTAGCCCCTTGCACGCAAGTTTGCTTCCAAGAGTTCTTTGTCTTTACCAAGACCGTCGTTGATGGGGATTGGAAGCGATTTTATCAAAACGAAGCAGACAAACATAATCACCGAAAATGTGAATAGCATAAGTCCGAGACGTTTGAGTATGTATTTGAACATATACATAGTTTTTTGTCCTTTTATTTGCTACTTTAACAATAGCACGAAGTTGGGACAAGATTTTTGCCCCAACTCCGAGTTATTTCTAACTGTTATTCAAAAATAACGTACCGATTATTTTTTATAATCGAGAGTGCCGCCGTTTGCAGTAACGAATTCGTTCCAAGCAGTATCGTCATAGTTGTACTTCATGTAACGAATTCCGCCGTAAGCCATGAACGTATTGAATTCATAAGAAGCGTAGTCCACTTTGTAACCCATCAAGCTTGCAGAATATCTGCTGTAGACGGGGATGGAGTAGTATTGTTGCAAAATTGCGGTTTCAACTGCGCCGAGTGCAGCAAGTTGATCTTCCATCGGGAAAGTCTTGAAATTGACCGGGCAACCATCTTTGCCTTGAAGGATCAATCTCCATTGCGCGAGGTTGTAGGTGTAAACGCCGTCTGCGTGTTTCTCATCGGGAGTTGCCTTGACCGTCACAGAAACAGTCTTCGGATCCCAACTGACTGCATATCTGTTCTCATCGCTGATTTGAGTTTCGCAAAGGAGATATGCCGGGTTGAATGCCGCATTGCCCCATGCGCCGAAGCAAAGGTCGTATTCACCGTCTGCAAATTGCTCGGACCATGTTGCGCTTGAGAACATGAAGTATTCGACTTTGATCAAACCTTCAAGATCCGTACCTTTCGTCATTGCGTCAAATGCAGATTGGAACCAGCCCTTGATTCTGTCGGAGTTTGCGGTTACAGTTTCGACACCGAATGTCAAAATAACTTTTTCGCCTTTTGCATATTTGCCGTCTGCGATTGCTTTTGCAACTGCAGAGTTGACGAGTTCACGTGCAAGAGTAAGGTTATAACCGGTCGTTGCGTCGAGTGCGTCTTCGATATCGGTGTAAGTGTTTTCACCGATAGTCCAAGAACCGTCTTCTTTCTTGATTGCGCCGTATGCGTTGAGAATTGCTTCTTTTGCTTGAACGCTTTCACGATACACTTTGCCGTTTTCAACGTCGTAGTAGTACATGCTGTTGAGCAAACCGAGTGCTGCTTGAGAGCTCGGGCTATTCGTTGCACAGTAGTTATCACGATCGAGAGAGAGCGAGATTGCTTTTCTGAATTCGTCGTAGTTCAAAAGAAGGTTGTTTCTCTTATCTGTGCGGCTGTTTGCAAGGGATTGCAAGTTGAGATCGAACGTATACGTCTCAGGAGTGAAGTATGCACGAGAAGATGTTCTGTAATCTGCTGCAATCTTAACGTCCATGCTGATTCCGTCAACAAGACCGTTTTGGAATGCCATCCAAGCCTGATCCCATTCGTCAATCTTTTGGGTTATGATTTGGTCGGTTTGATATTGACCGTCATATTGTGCAAGACCGTATCCGAACCATTTTTCGTTACGAGAAACGGTGTAAGTCTTTTGATCTTGATAGTTCGTGAGTTTGTAGGGGCCCCAGCTCGCGCTGCTTGCAGTCGTTGTGCAGTACGTATTCTTGTACGGGGTCGTGCTTCTATTTTCGCATGCTTCCCACAAATCTTTCTTAACAAGCGGCCAACTGCTGAAGTAGTAACCTGCTTCATAAGTCAAGTTGCCTTCATCATCGAGCGGGCTCAAAGTTCCGTCGATAACCATAACGAGTTCGTATTCGTTTTCACCGACGAAGTATCCGACTTCGGAGAAGTCCATTTCGGGATAAGTGTATTGCGTAACAAAGAAGTCAAGTTCTTCGTTCGGTTCTGTTTGCCAGAATCCAAGAACCGCTTCCCAAGTCGCCTTCATCGTTGCGTCTGCTTTGATTTCGGCAAGAGTTTTTCCTTCAAGAGCAAGGATTGCTTCAACCGTTGTGTTAGCCTTACCAACATTAACAATGTAAGTAGCAGCAGCTTTGGCATCGGTACCTGCGGGCAAACCCCAAGCGCTGAAATAATGTGCTTCCGCTTTACCGTAACCGGTATTCGTAGAACCTGCACCGATTACGAAATAAAGCTTGCTATCAAGGCTTGCATCGTATGTGCCGTAGATGCTTCTTGCATCGAACCAACCGGATTGTCCTTGTTTGACGTAGTTCTGAGCATTATGAATGACATAGTTGCCCGAATAGTAGTTGGACGCGGTGTCGAAGAGATACTTCGGAGAAAGTTGTTGGCTCATCGTGTAAACGAAGTCAGCAGCTTTGATCGGCGTGCCGTCATCCCACGTGAGATCGTTGCGCAGAGTCATTGCAAATGCCTGTCCGGAAGTTGCGTCTGCAGCAAGACCGTATTGACCTGCATATTTTGCGGTCACGTCTTCGAGTTTTGTAGCCGCAGAGTATTCAAGCGTATATGCACCGGGGACAATGCTTCCGTCTGCATTAAACTTGTAGTTGAACTCATAGAAAGAACTTGTGAAATAACCTTCCATTGTTGAGTTCGTATTGTCGCTCGACAATATCGTGCACCACTGGCTCGGCATTTGAGAAGTATAGTCGTTGTTGGTATACATTTTTGAATCTCGCCAGCCGGTATTATCACTCGGCTTGGGGGTCGGATTCGGTTTTTTGGAGTTATCGCATGCCGCGAACAAACCTACCGCAAGAACGAGAACCAAAACCATAGCCAAAATAGCAATAATTCTTCTTTGCTTCATTGTTGTTACCTCCTGATTTGTTTTTTTAGGTTGTTGATTTGTGTTTATTATAAGTGCATATCCCGAATCTGTAAACACTTTTTTTCTGTTTTTCAAAAAAATTTATTTTTATGCATTTTTCAAGACGTCCCTTCCCTTCTGCCCCAAAATCTCATTTTTACGCCACTTTATCATACATTTTTGCGGTTTTGTATTGCCATTTTGCCGTTTTACACCCGTTTTTTGCCTTTGCCCCCACCAAAATATCGGTTGCGCAACCGCAATTTTTCGTTGCTTTTATGCAAAATAACCCTTAAAATGCATAAGAATAAATTTTTTTGTATAAGCCATTTTACGCTTTTTGAGCAAAATTGTTACAAATCTTGCAAAAATATCAAACTTTATTTGTGCTTTTTGCAAATTATATTGTATATTTACTCACGCTTTTGCAAGATTATGCCATATTATTCACACACGTTTACTTCCCCGCTTCCCCGCCATTATGCTCGTATTCGCATATACGCGCGCACGCGCATGCACGCACAATATATACACAATATACACACGCATATACGCACACACAATTGCACGTGTACACGCACGCGTTCAATATATATATAGTGCTTTTGGTTGAGCTGTCTTGCGAGAATATATAAATATGAGGATATTTGAGATGAAGAGCGTGCATTAAAACTTTTTGAAATAGAAAAAAAACGCGATAAATAGATGAATGACGCGAAAGCACCCCGAGAATGACAACCCTAACGTACAAGACGTACGTGAGTTGGCAGGCTCGGGGTGCTGACAAAGTCAGTCGCTATTTAGCGCGTTTTTTAGAAGAAGCGGGCAACAAGATCCTTTGAATACTGCACAGTCTCTTCCATATCGCCGAAGCTCATGATTTCGCCTGCATAGTAGGTGTTGAGATTGCCTTGCATTGCTTCGACTTTCTCGTACCAACCATCGGCGTAGTCTTTCTCGAAGACGTGCGGGAAATAATACCACTTTCTCTCGTAGACGCATTTATCGATGTCGATGCCACAGAGTTTCATATCGTCCCAAGCCATCTTCTTTGCTTCTTCGTAGGTCTTGAGTTCCTTACCCTTGTAGTTTCTGAGCACGTAGGTGGTGAGAACCTGGTTGGGTTCGTTTGCCCATCTGTGATAGAAGACCATAAGGTGTCCGAGACGTTCGGGAACCATGTTGTCGAAGAGATAACCTGACATATCGGGATAATACGTGCCGGGTTTGCAAGTGATTGCCGTGACGTCGTAACGCTCGTAGTCGATCTTTGCAAAGAGTTTCTTTTCATCTTCGGTTGCGTCGAAGTAGTTGGGCATATGTTGAAGCGGAGATGTGATGATGATCTTGTCATACTCTTCCATATCTTCGCCGATATAGACTTGCACTTTGCCGTTTTGACGCGTGACTTTGGTGATGTTCACGTTAAGGCGTGCGGGATGTTGAAGTTTTGCATTGACTGCTTCGTAAATGCTTTGCGTACCGTCTTTCCAAGTCCAAAGGTCTTTGTTGACGAAATACATTGCCGTTGCGAAGTCAAGGTATTTGAGAACGTATGCCGCAGGAATTTCATCGAAGAAGCCGTATCCGAATGCGGTGTACGGTCCGATCCAAATCTCTTGAGCAAGTTTTACGCCGTTGAGTTTGCAGAAATCCGTGAAGTTCATGCAAAGGTCTTTAAGGTTGGGGTTTTCACCAACGACATGTTCGCCCGTGACGGGATCGTATCCGTCGTATTTACCTTCGGAAATTCCCTTGTGTCCGGTGTATTCGTATCCTTTATACTTGGTCGCAAGGAGCGTGCCGAGTTTCTTGACTTGGGACTTCATGCGAAGAAGGTGCGGAATAAGGAGCGGATTCTTTTTCGGATTGAACGGATCGTAGGGCTTGCCGTTTTGTTTGCGGTATGCACGTTCGAGTTTCGGGCCGTTGTGGTCCACTCCGCCGAAGAGTTCGAGTTCGTGAACGGCATAATAAGTCGGGCAACCCATGATTGCGCCCATTTCAAATCTCTTGCCGTCGTGATAGGGAGAGTGGCATTTACCGCCGACATGATCTTCTCTTTCGAGAATTGCGTAATCGGTATAGCCATTCTTTTCAAGATGCACTGCCGCACTGAGTCCCGCAGGGCCTGCGCCGATGATACAAATCTTTTCGTTCTTTGCCATAATAATCTCCTTTTTGACAATATATCCTATTTTGTTTTTCTAAATAAAATACGTTTGTCAATCTCTTTTCATCGATATAGTTATAACACCATTTTTTGCAAAAGTAAATATCTTGCTAAAATTTTATCAATATTTTATTATCCAATTTGTAAAATAAGTATTAACAATGTAAAAAACACGTGTTATAATAATTTGAGAAATCAAAAAAAGGCGGGACAATATGAGATTTAACTCCTTTGAAGAACTTCTGCGCTACAATGCCGAGAAACACACAAACGACGTCGCTTTGATTTTCGATAAGGACGGAGAGATATTCAACGTGACTTATTCCGAATTTTTCGACGGAGTTCTCGAAAGAAAGGCTCAACTCGAAAAAGAAAACGCAAACTGCGTGGGCATATTGCAAGCCCCGAGCGCAAAATGGCTCGTCGATACGTTTGCAAGCGTGCTTGCAGGAAAACAAACGGTGCTTCTCGATCCTATGCAAGAGCCTGCCGTTATTCAAAAAATGGTGACTGCAACCGACGTTGCTCTCGTTCTTACCGACGAACTCACCGCTCCGTATGCGCAAGCGGTTAAAACCGCTCCCGTAGAGAACGTCGAAAAGGCGGACGGCGAAGGAGATATACTTTTCTTCACGTCGGGCACAACCAACCTTTCAAAAGCGGTCGTGCTGACGTCAAAATCTCTTTGCTCGAGCGCATGGAACGGACAGCAGAAACTCCCTTGCACATCTAGCGACAATCTTCTTTGCATGCTTCCGCTCACCCACGTGTTCGGATTTGTATGCGCAATGCTCTGGCCAATGACGCAGGGCGCGCGAATCTCGCTGACAAGAGGAATGAGATACATCCCGTTCGATTGCAAATACTTCAACCCGACTATAATATCCGTCGTGCCGTCCGTGCTTAAATTCTTGATTGCCACGAACGCGCTAAACGACGATTTGAGAGTTATACTCGTCGGCGCAGGTCCCGCAAGCGAACAAATGCTTGCGGCAGCAAAAGCAAAAGGTATCGAAGTGCGCTTCGGATACGGACTCACCGAGACGTCGAGCGGCGTTGCCATAAGTTGCGGAGACGACCCGTTTGCGATGTCGGTATGCCCCGACGACAAAATTACCATTGCAGACGACGGCGAAATTCTAATATCCGCGCCCACATGCGTGATGAAGGGATACTACAAAAACGAAACCGCAACGCGCGAAGTGCTTGAAAACGGCATTTTCCACTCGGGCGATTTGGGCAAATTCGACAAAGACGGCAACCTTCACATAACGGGTAGAAAGAAAGATATTCTAGTGCTCGAAAACGGAACGAAAATCTTCCTGTCCGAATGGGAAGCCGATCTTCAAAGCACACTCGAAATAGAAGACGTCGCACTTGCGCTTGTGGACAACGTGATTACGCTTTTTGTCGGCAACAAAGACGGAAACGTTGACAAAAACAAAGTGAAAGACGACGTGAAAAAATTCAATTCAGCACATACGTTCGACCAACAAATCGGAGACGTCAAAGTGATTGACGGCGCACTGCCGAGAACCGCAACGGGAAAAATCAAACGCTATTCTCTGCGTTGAAAAAAACGTCTAAATGCGCGCAAGAAAATAAGCGCACAATACGAATAAATAAATCGTTAATATAAAGGAGAATTATGGCAACTCAATTCACCAAGGAACAAATCCAGTCAAACATCGCTAAGCTCGTAAAGCAATACATTCCGTCATTGCAAAACGAAGAGATAACCCGCGAAACTCCGATAAACTCGAAGGGCTACGAATCTCTCAATTATATACTTATCATCTGCACGCTCGAAAGCGACTACGGCGTGAAAATTCCCGATAAAGTTTGGATGAAACTCGACACTGTCGGGGATGTCGTAGATACAGTCTACGATATGGCAGAAAAGAAATCAAAATAACGTAAACAATGTTTTACATGGCGCATATTGCAAGATAAAATGGCAGATTTGACGTATATCGAAAAAAAGAAACTGCTTGCCGACGACGTGACTATGTTCAGAAATCTTCGTCCGTCGGTGCTTTTGAGATGGCTCCAGGAAATATCCATCGCACACACGGAAGAACTGGGTGCAGGCAGAGAGAAAACGCTTGACAAAGGCGTTCTTTGGGTGGTAGCTCGCATAAAAATCGAAGCAAGCAGGCTTCCCGTATACGACGAAAAAGTCACGCTGAAAAGTTGGGCAGGTCCAACGTTGCGCGTGCTGTTTCCGCGTCATTACGTCCTTGAAGACGAGAGCGGTAACGCAATCGTGAAAGCAAGCGCGGTTTGGCTTCTTATGGATGCAAAAGAACGCAGAATGGCGTTCCCCGACGAATACGGCGTGGTTGTTCCTGGCATAAAAGAAGACGGCGAACTTCCACTACCTTTGGGCGTTTCTTTGGGGGAACAGAAAGAGAAAAAACAATTCACCGTCGCATATAGTCAAGTCGATATAAACAAGCACATGAACAACAGCAAATATCTCGACGAAATGGAAGACGTTCTCGGCGGTGAGTATCTTGAAAAGCACTCTCTTAAAACACTCGAAATCGAATTCAAATCAGAGATAAAACTCGGCTCGCAAGTCTCGCTTGCATACACCGTTGACGGAGACAAAGCGGAAATGATAGGCTATGTCGGCAACGTCCCTTGCTTTGAATTGAAAGCGACTTTTCAAGAAATCTAATCTTAAAACCAATCACACAGCACAAAAATCCGCACCCGTTGCGGATTTTTTTTATTAAAGCAAAAATCCAAGCAAAAATCCGGCAAATAAAAGGACACCGCACAACATTGTGTTGTCTTCAACACTGCAACTTTTCATGGTCTATAATAAGTAAAATTAAAACCGATAATGGCGCGAACGCGCCACATCAAACAGACAATCTTGCGAAACTGCGGCAGGAGTATTTATCCATGTTTGAACTGATAGCAAAGATTTTCTGCGCGATTAGCAGAGCAAAAATCCAGCAAATAAAAGGACACCGCACAAAACTGTGCGGTGTCCGTAAACTTGCGCCGATTTTTACTCAATCTGCATCAAGCGATTCCAATCTGATTTGCTTCTTCTCTTCTTTGGTGAGTTTTCTTCCCTTTGCGGAGATAACGCTGTCACCGTGTTTGACGAAGAGCATAAGCACGATTGCTATGACGATGCAGATTGCACTGTACAAGAACAAGAATTTGTTGCCGCCTGCGTCCATGATTGCGCCGCCGATTGCAGGAGTAATTGCCTGTGCGGACATGGTTGCCACATAGTAATAACCGGTGTATTGTCCGACCGTTTCGGCAGTGGAAAGTTCGGTGACCATCGGGAACGTATTGACGTTTGCGATGATAAGGCCGAAACCTGCAATGAGATAGAAGAGTGCAAAGAGCACTGCGGGAATTGCCGCGTTGTCGTTCGGAGCGACTGCCGCAAAGATAAGCACGAATGACACGACTGCCATGCCAAAGCCTATCATAATGGACTTTCTTCTGCCGATTTTTGCTGCCATATATCCGACGGGGATGAACGCGATTGCGCTGATGCCCATAGAAACGCCGGAAATTATTGACGCGATACCTGCCGACAGGTTGAGAGCCTTTGTCGTATAAATCGACAGGTTAGAAGACACGGCATTGTATCCCATAAACCACATAAAGATGGAAGCAAGGATAAGAATGAAGGATTTAAGTCTGCCTTTTTCAAGGTCGGACTTTGCGCCCCACCACTCTTTCGGGCTTGCGTGTTTTTTCTTGGTGTTGGCAACGACTTCTTTTGCAAACTCCACCGTTTCGGGAGCGAGCTTTGCGTGTACGATATCGACTGCGCTTTCGTCTATGGTTTCTATAGCGTCGCCCGACGGTTTTGAATCGAGAGCGTAATTTGCGTCACCTTCAAAAATGAGTTCTTCCGCAAATTTTTCCGCGTCGGGATTTTCTCCTTCCGCAAAGTCGTCAATTTCGTATTCTTTGCAAATCTCTTGGCATTTTGCAACGAGCTTGCGTTCCTTGACCAAAGCGATGAAGCCTGCAAGGAGCAAGAGCATACCTGCGGCAACCGAGCCGAAGATAATGACGTAGTTTTCAAGTCTTTGGCCGAACAACACCACCGTGTAGATAAGGAATGCTATCGCACCGCCGATACCGCCGCAAAGGTTGATGATTGCGTTTGCTTGCGAGCGAAGCGGCTTGGGGGTGACATCCGGCATGAGCGCGACCGCAGGAGAGCGGAACGTCGCCATCGCTATAAGCACGAGAAGAAGAATAACCATGTAGATTGCAAGGCTTTGAATTCCTTCTTTGGTCTTGGTGTAGTTCTCGTGAATTCCGTTTGAAATGTAATTGTTCATGCCTGATGCAACGAATTTTTTGTAACTTGCGTTGCTGTCGAGCATTTCCTGATAAGTTTTGCCCGTCTCTTCGCACGTTGCGCTCAAATCGGAAACGACTTCGCCCTTATAATAGTAGGTCGTGTCGCCCAACATATTGAGCACGGCTTTTTTGGAAGTCATGTCTCCGTAATAGCGTATGGAGACGAAATCTTCCTTTGTGAGATGGTTCTGATCTCTTACATAAGTAAGGTCGCAATAGTTTGCACTGCCCGATTCTTTGGCTTCTGCCTTGTCCCACCATTCTGAAAGAAGCGGACTCATGAACGAATCGTCTGCAAGTTGCGCTTCGATAGATGCGGTGTATTGCTCCGCCTTTGCCTGTTGTTTGAGCGTGGCAACGGGAACGAACACCATAAGCACAACCGCACAAAGTGTGCCGATGACGATGAAAGGCGTACGACGACCGAATTTCTTTGCAAGTTTGCCGTGCGCGTTGTCGGAGAGTTTGCCGAAAAGCGGAAGCATGAACAAAGAGAGCAAGTTGTCAAGTCCCATGATTAAGCCGCGCGCCCAACTCGGCAAGCCGTAGGCTTGTTCGAGAAGAAGGGGTACGACAAAATCGTACGCTGTCCAAAACAGCATGATGATTGCAAACGCAAAGCCGACTTTGAACGTTTGCGGATAGTTGAGTTTGAGCGATGGTCTGCCTTTTTCGTCAAGAATAGGAGCGGCCTTCTCTTTTTTCTTCATATATCTTCTCCCAGATAAGAATGGCATTTTTACCTACACACGCACGTATACGCGCAAAATAAAAATACAAATATATTATAATGTATAATAAACAATATGTAAATACCAAAAAAACAAAAATTCGTTGATTTTTCTTTGCTTCTCGCAAGCATGAAAAAGCGGACGAATCCTTTTCGTCCGCAAAAATCTTTTTATCTTTCAAATTGTATGTCTTCTCGATATTTAAAATCCGACAACTCGGTTTTTATATTTTAAGCGTTGATCGTGAGAACTCGTTCGTCGTTTACGAAAACGCACGCCGTAAGGTTGTTGCAGACAAGTCTCATTTTGCCTTTTTCGCACTCACGTTCGATAATCAACGCATCGTTGTCATTCACAAAATGCGTCTCTCCCGTCAGATAATCGGCGTATTTTTCTCTGAACGCACCGAGAGCGCGATAGTGAGACAAAAGTTCTTCGTCTTCTCTTCCCCACGGATAAGTCACTCTGTTGAGCGGGTCTTCATAGCCCTGAACGCCCGCTTCGTCTCCGTAAAATACGCAAGGTACGCCCGGGAGAACGTACTGCAACGTGCTTGCCAATTTCAAGCGTTTCTTTGCCAAAGCGTATTGCGTATCGTCAAGGCAAAACGTCGCTCTGTCTGCCTTTTTTCGTGGCATCTTCACGCCCGAAAGCGTTGTGAGCGCGCGAGCAGTGTCGTGGCTGTCAATGAGATTCATAAGCACGTCGAGCGACTCTTTGGGATAGTTTTCAAGAATATGCGTGACGGTTGAGACAAACTCGTCTTTGTCCCCCGTGAGCGCATAGGCGACGATCGCTTCTTTAAACGGATAATTCATTACGGAATCGAGTTGTTCGCCCATGAAATACGGCCGCCACTGACTGTACGCAATCTTGGTGGACGCGTCTTCCCACACTTCGCCGACAATAAGCACGTCTTCGCCTTCTTGCTTGATACGTCTGCAAAGTTTCGTCGTGAAATCAATCGGCAATTCGTCAACGACGTCGAGTCTCCACCCCTTCACGCCGAGTTTCGTCCACTTGTCGATAACACCGCCGTCGCCGAGTATCAAATCGCAAAAGCCTTTCGCGCTCTTGTTGACAGTGGGTACAACCGTGCTGCCCCACCAGCAAGCGTACTCGTCGGGATAATGCTTGAAATAATACCACTCGTAATATGGCGAGTTTTTGCTCTGATACGCACCTATCGTGTCGTAAGTCCCTTCTCGGTTGAAATATCTGCTGTCCGCTCCGGTGTGGTTGAAAACACCGTCAAGCATAATTTTTATGCCATGCGCATCCGCTTCTTTTACAAGATTTGCAAATTCTTCTTCACTTGCAAAAAGAGAATCTATTTTCAAATAATCACCCGTGTCGTAGCGGTGATTCGAGCAAGACTCGAAAATCGGGGAAAGATAAATAAGGTTGACACCCAAACTTTTGAGATAATCGAGCTTTGAAATTATGCCGTTTGCGTTTCCGCCGAAAAAGTCGTCCGCACGGTAATCCACGCCTTCACGCGCAATATCCGGACGTTCGTACCAGTCCGTATGCAAGCGTCCGCGCTTTGAAAAAGGCTTGTCACCGACCTTGCAAAATCTGTCCGCAAAAATCTGATAGGTTACGCCGTGTTTTGCCCAATTCGGTGTTTTATAGTCGCATTTTGTGACGGTCAACTGCCATTCAGGCAACCAATCGCCGCGAACTGCCGTCCCGTCGAGTGCCCTGCCGAAGAAAGCCAAATCACCGTTTTCAAGCTCACCTTCGAAGCGGTATTTCCAAACACCCCACTCTTTGAGCGCAAACGCTCCTACAAAAATATCTTGTCCCCTCTCGCTCTTTTGATAGGGCAATTCAAATCTAAGCGGCGCACCGTTTATCTCGCCGCCCTCTCCGAACATTTGCCTTAGCACGACAAAAACACGCTTGACACATAAAGAACTGTCAACCGGAAAAACGATCGTCGTTGCTTTGTTCGCAACGCTTGCGCCGTACGGCTTTTTGTCCAGCAAAGGGTTGTACATTTTAATTAATGATGAATAATTAATAATGAATAATTGCGGAATATTCCTATTAATTATTTGTGGTGTAGGTGAGATATTATCTCAAGCGCAAAAAATTTGTCATTGAGATGAAGAGCAAGGAAGGTACGGCTTGAACCAAAACCCAACGTACTATGCGTACGTGATTTTGGGGCAAGCCGTGCCTGACGAAGCTATTCGCTCAATGACAGATTTTTTGAAGGTTCCAGATGCGTTGAGCATACTCTTCCACCGACCTATCGGCTGCGAAGAAACCTGCTTTGGCAATGTTCACGAGAGACATGCGATTCCATGTGTCTTTGTCAAGATAGGTGGCGTTGACGCGCTCTTGAGCGGCGGAGTAACTGTCAAAGTCGGCAAGGACCATGTAGCTGTCGGGTTGTCCGCCACGGCCTGTGGTGAGCGAGTCGGCAATTTCGCCGAAGGAGATGCCGCCCACGCCTTGGCGCAAAGTGTCGATGAGACGCTTGATGCGCGGATTTGTCTGATAATAGTGAGAGGGATGATAGCCTTTCTTCCAAAGCTCTTCCACTTCATTGGCAAGCATGCCGAAAAGGAAGATGTTGCCGTCGCCGACTTCTTGGTGAATTTCAACGTTTGCACCGTCGAGAGTGCCGATGGTGAGCGCACCGTTGATCATGAATTTCATGTTGCCGGTTCCGCTCGCTTCTTTGCCTGCGAGTGAAATCTGTTCACTCACTTCCGCCGCCGGCATAATCATCTCGGCAAGCGTCACGCGATAGTTTTCAAGGAAGACGACTTTTATCTTGCCCTTGACGTCGGGATCGTTGTTGACAAGTTCGCCGAGCGCGCAAATAAAGCGGATGATTTGTTTTGCCATATAGTATGCGCTTGCGGCTTTTGCGCCGAAGATGAACGTGCGCGGTTGAACGTCGAGATTGGGATTTTCCTTTATGCGCAAATACAAATCGAGAATGTTGAGCGCGTTGAGCAACTGACGTTTGTACTCGTGAAGTCTCTTCACTTGCACGTCGAATATGCTGTCGGGATCAACCTGAACGTTGTTCTGAGCAAGAATGTATTTTGCAAGGTCTTCCTTGTTTGCACGCTTGATTTGAGCAAGACGGGAGAGCACTTGCTTGTCTCCGATATAATTTTGAAGTTCCTGAAGCGAATCGGGTTCTTTGAGCCACTTGTCGCCGATAAGTTCGTTGATAAGACCTGCAAGCCGCGGATTTGCCTGAGCGACCCATCTTCTGTGCGTGATGCCGTTTGTAACGTTGGTGAACTTCTCGGGGTGCATGCGATAGTAGTCCGCAAAAACGTCGTTTTTAAGAATATCGCTATGAAGTGCACTGACGCCGTTTATGGTGTGAGAAGTGACAAGGCAGAGATTTGCCATTTTCACCTGCCCGTTTGAAAGCACGGCGTTGCGGTTGACAACGTCCCAATTGTTGGGATAGAACGCCCAAAGCTCGTTGCAGAAACGTTGATTGATTTCTTGCACGATTTGGAAGATTCTCGGAAGAAGGCTTTGGAACAGGTTTTGCGGCCATTTTTCGAGAGCTTCCGCCATGACGGTATGGTTGGTGTAAGAAATGCAATGGGTTGTGATGTCCCATGCTTGATCCCAGCCGTAGCCGTACTCGTCGAGAAGAAGTCTCATAAGTTCGGGTATGCAAAGAGTCGGGTGCGTGTCGTTGATGTGGATAGCAACGCAATCCGCAAGATTGTCAAGAGACGGATTGGTCTTCAAGTGACGGCGCAAAATCGACTGAATGGACGCCGAAACGAAGAAATATTGTTGTTTAAGGCGCAAAGACTTGCCTTCGATGTGGTCGTCGGCAGGATAAAGCACCTTATTGATTGACTCCGCCATAGCCTTTGCTTCGCTTGCTTTGAGATACTCGCCGCGGCTGAACATGTTGATGTCAAAGTCTTGCGGAGCTTGGGAGTGCCAAAGTCTTATACGGTTGACGGCGTCGGTGTCATAGCCCGAGATGTTCATATCGTAAGGCACTGCGTCAACGACGGTGCAATCGCGTTGGGTGACGGTGAGTTTTCCGTCGTTCCAGTTCTGGTCCACCACTCCGCCGAATTTGACTTGGTAGACTTCTTCAAGTCTGGGAGCAAGCCACACGTCGCCCATTTTGAGCCAATCGTCAGGCTGTTCGAGTTGCCAACCATCGACTATGCGTTGTTTGAAAATGCCGTAGTCGTATAAAATAGAAAATCCGCTCGCAGGGTAACCGCACGACGTGAGCGAATCCATATAAGCGGCGGCAAGTCTGCCAAGTCCGCCGTTGCCGAGACCTGCGTCCGGCTCGAAATTGTATATCTCGTCCATGCTTACGCCGAAACTTTCAACCGCCTTGGTCACCTGCTCGGTGATACCCATATTGAAAAGGTGGTTGCGCAAAGATCTTCCGAGCAAAAACTCCATGGACATATAGTACACTTGTTTTGCGTTTTGCTCGTGGCAGACCTTTTTGAAGTCGACGCGCTTGTTGGTGAGAAGGTCTCTTACGACCATGCAGGTTGCACGGTAAATCTGAGCCTTGCTCGCGTCTTCGGGTTTGACTCCGAAATAACTCGAAAGCACGCCCGTGACATGGGTCTTAAACTCTTGTTCTGTTACGTTAAATTTCATACATTATCCTTTCCTTCCGCTTTCCCCCGGACGAAAGAGACGTTGAGTTGAGTTTACAAGCCGAAATCGGCACGTATTTTATTATGCACAATCGGCGCGAGAATTGCAACCGATTGAGTGGCGTATATATAAAATATACGCCGTCGGTCTAACTATATCAGAGATTTTGATAAATATCGATATATTTCTTTGCGCTTACGTCCCAGCCGAAGTTGGAATTCATGCCGTTTTTGACAACCTTGTCCCAATGCTCTTTGTCGCTGAACTGTGCATATGCGCGCCAGATTGCGTCCAGCATATCGTATGCGTTGTAAGTCTTGAACGTGAAGCCTTTGCCTTCGCCCGTTTCGGGATTGAATGCGGGAACGGTGTCTTTGAGTCCGCCCGTTTCTCTCACGACGGGGACGGAACCGTATCTCATTGCAATGAGTTGCGAAAGTCCGCACGGCTCGAATTTGCTGGGCATAAGGAAGATGTCGCTTGCTCCGTAAAGTTTGCTTGCAAGGTCGCCCGAGAATGCGGTTATCGCCCTGAACTTACTCGGATATCTGCCTTCGACCGAACGCACCATATTTTCATACTTCCAGTCACCCGTTCCGAGAACGATGACCTGAATGTCCGCGCGCATAATATCGTCGATGACTGCTCCCACAAGGTCAAGTCCTTTCTGTTCGGTGAGTCTCGAAACCATCGCGACGAGCGGTCTATGCTCGTCATACGGCAAGTTGATCATCTCGCAAAGCGCTTTTTTGTTCTCCGCTTTCTTCTTGGCATAATCTTTGACGGAATAGTTGACAAACAAACGCTTGTCGGTCTTTGGATTGTACACTGTCTGATCGATTCCGTTGACAACGCCGTGAAGTTTGTATCTGCGATTTGAAAGAATTCCTTCGAGTCCGTAGGAATAGAACGGGTCGAGAATCTCGTTTGCGTACGTTTCGCTGACAGTAGTGACAGCGTTTGCGCTCTCGATGCCGCCCTTCATATAGTTGACACAATCTCCGTTCATAACGAGCGGACGCGCCCAGTCGGGAAGACCGAGAATGTCGCCTATGAGACTGTCACCGTATTTGCCCTGAAATTCGATATTGTGAATAGTGAACACCGTCTTGATGTTCTGATACTCTTCGCTTGCACGATAAAACACGTCAAGGAAGACGGGACAAAGCGCGGTGTGCCAGTCGTTTGCGTGCAGAACGTCGGGGAAAAAGTCGATGATGGGAAGAACTTCGAGCACCGCTTTTGAGAAAAACGCAAAACGCTCGCCGTCGTCGAAATGTCCGTAAAGTCCTTTACGCTTGAAGTAGTATTCGTTGTCGATAAAATAATACGTCACGCCGTCATACACCGCTTCGTACACCCCGCAATATTGTCTTCTCCAACTCAAATCCACGAACGTGGAAGAGAGAAAACGGAAAGTATCACTGAATTTTTCATCGATTTCTTCTTTGTAGAAAGGTATGATCACGCGACAATCGTGTCCGAGCGCATTGAACGCCTTGGGCAACGAGCCTGCCACGTCGCCGAGTCCGCCCGAGCGAACAAACGGCATCGCTTCTGATGCAACAAACAGTATTTTCATATTGTTCTCCTTGTATGAAGGATTTTTTGTGTTTATATCCATATTTTCAATGGATTAAATTGAAAATAGGAGTTTTTTTTGGGGGGGCAAGGATTTTCATTGCAAACTTTAATGCAACTTTCCCCTTTCCTCAGGTGTTTTCCCTATCACCGTTCCCCCTTGCAAGGGAACCCACGGTGACCGCGTAGCGGGGGGGACAACACTCAGCACTCGCATAGATAGGTGCCATTCTCTTATTATGCCACCACGCTTTGTGCGCCTGCTACGCAACAACATGGCGCAGTCGCTCGTACATTTCGTCAAGCTCGGCGTTCGGTGCGGTCGCCGCCGTTGCGGCTCCAATTCCGTCTTCGAAGTGACACAGTCCGTGACAATGCGATGCTCTAACGATGCTAGTCGCTCAATAGCACACTCAAATGACTTTGCCTTTGACGACAACCATAGGATAAGTCTCATACCCACTCAACGTTCTGTTGGGCTGAATGATGACGTCCTTGTCGGTGATGGTGTAGTCAAGGGACGCGTTGTCCATGACGATGGTGTCTTCCATGACGATGGAGTTGCGGATGACTGCGCCTTTGCCAACCTTGACTGAACGGAAAAGAATGGAGTTTTCAACGGTGCCGTCGATCACGCAACCGTCTGCAATGATAGAATTTTTGACGTTTGCGCCTTCTTTATACCTTGCGGGGACGGAGTCCTTGACCTTGGTGAGAATCGTGGAGTGCTTGTAGAAGAGAGCGTCTCTCACTTCGGGCTTGAGCAAGTCCATACTCACTTTGAAATAGGTCGGGATACGGTCGATGACGGCAACGTATTCCTTCACTTCGTAGTTCATGATATAAAGGTCTTGCAAGTTGGCTTGAAGAATGTCCTTTTCAAAATCGTAACTGCCGTGAGCAAAAGCGTTGTCCACGAGAGAGATGAGAAGGTCTTTCTTGACGAAGTAGATGTTGAGATTGCAAAGTTGCTTGCCCGTATCGCTTGCAACGGCATAGCGCAAATCGGTGATACGATTGTTCTTGTCGGCGGTGACGACGAATTTTCTGGAATTGATTTCGTCGGGGCGATAGGTCAGCACGGTTATATCCGCGTTTTTGTCGATATGGAACTGCTCCACTTCTTCAAAATCGATGTTGTAGGCGATATTCGTGTTGGATATGACGACGTATTCTTCCTGATTGTTCATCAAATATCCGCGAAGATGATACAACGCTTCGATTTTGCCCTTGTACACTTCGTGTTCGTTGTTGAAGACAAAAGGCGGGAAAAGAGTGAGTCCGCTGTTTTTTCTGTTCAAGTCCCAGTCTCTGCCCATGCGGAGATGATCCATAAGCGAGTTGTAGTTGCTTCTTGTGACGATGCCTATCGTCGTGATGTTTGCATGAACGAGATTTGACAGCGTGAAGTCGATAAGACGGTATCTGCCCGCAAAAGGAAGAGACGCCGTTGTGCGATGTATGGTCAAATCGTTGAGATGACTGTCGGGATCGGACGCGAAAAGTACGCTCATCGTTTTGTTTTTCATATTTTTCTCTCCTTTAACCTATCATTTCGTTTGCTCCGACGACGGAGTTTGCGGGAAGATTGTAGTTTGGCGCGATTACGCTTATCTTCCACTCGCCCGGATTGCAATGGGACAAAGTTTCGCCCACTATGCAGTTTTTGCCGATGACGGCGTTCCATCCGACGATTGAGAATCTTATGTCCGCACCGTCTTCGATGACTGCGCCCGGCATGATTATGGACGATTCGATATACGCGTCCTTGCCGATTTTGACGGAGTTTGAAACGATGCTGTTCTTCACCGTTCCGTTGATAACCGTACCTTCACTGACGAGACAGTTTACGACTTTGCCGGTCGGAGCGACGTAGTGTGGCGGCTCGGCGTTGTTTCTTGCGTAAATCTTCCACTTGTCGTCGTCAAGATTGAGTTCGCTGCCGTTGAGAATATCCATGTTCGCTTCCCAAAGAGAAGAAATCGTTCCGACGTCTTTCCAGTATCCGTCAAATTGATACGCATACATTCTCTGACCGTCCGCAAGCATCTTGGGAATGATGTTTTTGCCGAAGTCGTTTTCACTCGTCTTGTCGTTTTCGTCTTCGATAAGGTATTTGCGGAGTTTTTCCCACGTGAAGATGTATATGCCCATAGACGCTTTGGTGCTCTTGGGGTTTTTGGGTTTTTCTTCAAATTCTTCGATGGCTTTGCTGTTCTTTTTGAGATTGAGAATTCCGAATCTCGACGCTTCTTCGATAGGCACGTCGCGCACCGCTATCGTGCAGTCCGCATTGTTGCGCTTATGCTCTTTGAGCATGTCGTGATAATCCATCTTGTAGATGTGGTCACCGCTCAAAATCACCACATAATCCGGGCTATAATTGTCGATAAAGTCTATGTTTTGATAAATGGCGTTTGCAGTGCCCTTGTACCATTCACCCGATTTTGCGTCCATATAAGGTGGCAAAACGAAGATGCCGCCGTTGAGTCTGTCCAAGTCCCACGGTTGTCCGTTGCCTATGTACTGATGCAACTCGAACGGACGATATTGAGTGAGCACGCCTATCGTATCGATGCCGCTGTTGATACTGTTTGAAATCGGGAAATCGATGATGCGATATTTTGCGCCGAACGGAACTGCGGGCTTTGCGACTCTTGACGTAAGAACTCCGAGTCTCGTGCCTTGTCCGCCTGCAAGAAGCATCGCGATGCACTCTTTCTTTGAAATTTTGCTCATTATTTTTCCTCCTTATATTCGGGTTTCAAAAACATAACCGAGTTTTTGGGAATGTTTACTTTTATTGAATACGGATAGCCGTGAGACGGTTTTGCCGTCGCTCTGAAAGACGGACGACGTTCTTCTTCTCCGCCGTATTTCTTGAGTGCGGAATACAAATCCGCTCTGTACGTCACGCCTTCGGGAACACCCATGACGTATTTGAGTCTTTCGACGGGCGAGAAGTTGATGACGCATATCACATATTCTCCGTCCGCCGCCTTGCGAATGAAAGACAAGACGTTTTGCTTGTTGTCGTCCACCACTATCCACTTGAAACCGTCGTAAGTGCAATCGAGTTGCCACATGGCTTTGTTTTCAAGATAGAAGGCGTTGAGATCCTTCATAAACTTTTGGAAGGTGCGGTGGCGCGGATAGTCAAGCAAGAACCAATCGAGCTGTTGAGCATAGTTCCATTCTATAAACTGCGCAAACTCGTTGCCCATGAAATTGAGTTTCTTGCCCGGATGCCCCATCATAAAACCGTAGAACGCTTTGAGACCTTCAAATTTCTCGTCGTAGTCGCCGGGGACCTTGTTTATCATGCTGCACTTGCCGTGCACGACTTCGTCGTGAGAAATAGGCAATATATAGTTCTCGCTGTACGCGTAAGTGATTGCAAACGTGAGATTGTTGTGGTTGTCCTTTCTAAAGAACGGATCGAGCGAAAGATAATGCAGACTGTCGTTCATCCAGCCCATATTCCACTTGAAGTTGAACCCGAGACCGCCGTCGTATGCCGGCTTGGTTATCATCGGATATGCCGTCGACTCTTCCGCAATGGTGAGTGCGCCGTGATATTTTGAAAGTATCGCGGTGTTCATTTGTTTAAGGAAATCTTTGGCTTCGAGATTGTAGTTGCCGCCGTATTGGTTGGGAGCCCACTCGCCGTCCTTTCTGCCGTAGTCGAGATAAAGCATACTCGCCACCGCGTCGCAACGAATTCCGTCAATGTGATAGGTGTCAAACCAGAACATCGCCGCGGATATAAGGAAAGACCTCACTTCGTTCTTGCCGAAGTCGTACACCATAGTGCCCCACTCTTTGTGCTCTCCCTTGCGCGGGTCGGCGTATTCATAAAGGGGGGTGCCGTCAAAAAGGCGCAAACCTTGCTCGTCTCGCGGAAAATGCGCAAGCACCCAGTCGAGAATGATGCCTATGCCGGCTCTGTGGCAACGGTCGATAAACTCCATAAGGTCTTTCGGCGTGCCGTAACGAGACGTCGGAGCAAACATGCCGGTAGTCTGATATCCCCAACTTCCGTCAAACGGATATTCTGTGAGCGGCATGATTTCGATGTGTGTATAGCCCATTTTCTTGACGTACGGAATGAGTTCGTCCGCCATTGCCGCATAGTTGATATAGTTGCCGTCGGCATACTTTTTCCACGAGCCGAAATGGATCTCGTATATGTTTATCGGACTTCCGTAAGGATTGAAGTTTTCTCTGTCTCTCATCCACTTCTTGTCTTTCCAACGGTATCCAGAAAGGTCGTAAAGTTTTGACGCGTTTGCAGGTGCTGTTTCAAAATGCAATCCGTAAGGGTCGCACTTGAAAACGATTGCGTCGTCTTGTCCCGTTATCGCATACTTATATGACTGATATTGCTCTGCACCTGCGATAAACGTTGCCCAAACTCCGTCGTCTTGTCTTGTCATGACGTTTGCGTTTGCATCCCAGTCGTTGAAATCGCCAACGACGGATACGCACTTTGCGTTGGGAGCCCAAACGGAGAACTCCCAGCCGTCAACGCCGTTTTCGACGCCCGGAACGGGAGAGAACATTTTTTGCGCCTGATAATTCGTCCCTTCGTGGAACAAATAACTTGCGTAACTGTCTTTGTTTTTTGCCATACTTTCTCCTAAAAACCGATTCCGAAAAGTTGCAAACGCTTTTGAAGTGAGTGAAACGGCGTTGCATTTTTTATGAATCAACTTTTACAATACTTTATTTTATTGTAACAAAAAACGCGCGCGCATACAATAGGTAAATTGAAAATTTTTAGCAAAAATGCAAAATTTGCATTATCATTTTTCGGTGTTTTGTTGAAATTGCAACTTTATATATTGTTTTTGCAGGTTTTTGCAACAGCCAAACTCGCTTTTGTCGATTATTACAAATTTTATTTATAATTGCGCAAAGCTATAATTTACGGAATGTGCTTGTTAGAAGATGTGGCAAAACCGCCGACCGCGAGCTTGTGGAGCGGTATTTTAATGTATACTCATTCAAGGGGCACTTATTAACGGACTGTGCGACTTCGAAGACGGAACACGAGCCGCAACGGCGGCGAGCAAACCGAACGCCGAGCAAGACGGTTGTACGAGCGACTGCGCCATATTGTTGCGGAGCCGGCGCACAAAGCGTGGTGGCATAATGAGTGAACGATACTTATCTATGCGAGTGCTGAGTGTTGTCCCCCGCTACGCG
>ULRJ01056228.1_pt1 | contig 34875 bp, 51 predicted proteins | sample 1955321 | NCBI WGS metagenome assembly ULRJ01 (sample SAMEA4835679, study PRJEB28245) | human gut metagenome | biome: gut microbiome; material: fecal sample | place: Denmark | collected 2008 | reverse complement strand
GGAAACCGGAGCGCTGCAACCAATACGGGAAACCAGAGCGCTGCAACCAACACGGGAGACTGGAGCGCTGCAACCAATACGGGAGACTGGAGCGCTGCAACCAACACGGGAGACCGGAGCGCTGCAACCAATACGGGAAACTGGAGCGCCGCAACCAACACGGGAAACCGGAGCGCTGCAACCAACACGGGAAAAGACGGCGTGGCCGTATCGTGGGGAAGACGCGGAAAAGCAAGAGGAGAAAAAGGCTGTTATCTGGTCCTTGCCGAGTATGACGATTCTAACAATTTAGTTTGTGCAAAGATGGAAAAAGTGGACGGTGAGCGCATAAAAGAAAATACGTTTTATACGCTGAAGAATGGAGAATTTGCAGTGGCAGAGGAACAGGGAGCGGAAAAGTGAGCCGCTCAGGAGGTAAAAATGCGAAAGATTATAACTGTATTAGTAGTTCTGACAGGCGTGCTGTTGTATTGGATTTATAAAGCCGGAGAAAGCATCGTCCTGGAGCAGGATGTTGACAGGATAGGACAAAGGAGACAGGACAATGGCAATATGGATTAAAAAATCGCCGGATGCCGAACCGGTATGGATGGCGGCAGATAACCGGATCAGGGAGCTGGCGCTCTCGATCGAACGGCGTGCAGGTATCGCACCGGATGCGGATGGGCTTCGGCAAATTCGTGAGTGGGCAACAGAGATTGTTTGCCAGTGCGACATGGTGGAGCGTGTTCAGGAGCAGGCAGAACCGACATGGAAGAGGTGAGGAGGGAAAATGCAATTTATTGATTTTTTTGCGGGGATAGGCGGGTTTAGAAAAGGAATGGAGTTGGCGGGGCATAAATGTGTTGGATTTTGCGAGTTTGACAAATTTGCAACGGCAAGCTATATATCTATGCACCTACTCACGCAGAAACAAAGAGAATCATTAGGAAAAGTGCCATTGAAGAAACGGCAAAAAGAAATATTGAAGGAGGAATACAGAAATGGAGAATGGTACGCAAATGACATTCGAAGAGTATATGCAAGAGACATTCCAAGGGCAGACTGCTGGTGCTTCGGATTCCCATGTCAGGACATTTCTGTCGCAGGAAAGCAAATTGGATTTAAAGGAAACCGCTCGAGCCTGTTTTTCAGAGTTATGTACCTTATCGGACAGCTCGAGGAAGAAAATAAACCCACTTACCTTTTCATTGAGAACGTTAAGAATTTGCTTAGTGTTAATGGAGGATGGGATTTCGCCAGGCTGCTCGTTGAAATGGACAGGGATGGGTACGATGCAGAGTGGCAAGTTCTCAACTCTAAAGATTTTGGAGTGCCGCAAAACAGAGAAAGGTGTTTTATTATCGGACATCTTAGAGGACGAAGTACCGCAAAAGTATTTCCTGTCGAAAGAACAGACGGGGAAAATAGTGTTCAAATAGTCGGTCATAAAGACGGATACAGAAGAAATGCGCAGGTCTTTGCACCAGAAGGAGCAACAGAAGCACTTGATACTGGACAAGGCGGTGAAAGAGGTCATCATGTTACATTGCCGTGTTTCATTGATTTGTGCTACGAAGGCTCACAGATGACAGAGCAGGCACGATGCTTGAAAGCAAGATACTACAAAGGCATGGCGAATCATGCAGGGCAGGACAGCGGAATTGCAATTCCGGTATTAACACCCGACAGAGCAGAAAAACGTCAGAATGGAAGACGATTTAAAGATGATGGAGAGCCGATGTTCACGTTGACAGGACAGGATCGGCATGGAATTGCGATTGAGGTCAAGGAAGCAACAGCAAACACGCTTGATACAAGCTGCAATCAAGGGATTTTCGTGCAGGTATCAGATGAACTGATTGTATACGCGGTCTGGTATGAAAAGCTTAAGTGTTACATAGCAATCCGAAAGTTAACGCCAAAAGAATGTTTTAGACTTCAGGGGTGGGCAGATGATTATTTTGAAAAAGCAGCGTTTGTTAATTCAGATAGTCAGTTATATAAGCAGGCAGGAAATGGAGTCACTGTAAATGTTATTTGTGAGATAGCAAAGAAACTAAAAAGGGGCGTTAAAGATTGAGTGCAACATATATGCATAAAGTGGTACCTATTGTTAATTAACAAAGATGAGATTTGATGGAGGCGGACAATGCCGATTGAATGGTTAAAATGGAACGATGACGTTGAAGAGTGGGGGGAGATAGAGTGCCCGATGCTTGGAAACGAGATGGTAATGACATATTATCCCAAAGGATGTCCTTGCTATTATTCTTACACAGCGCCGTTTGTGGATGAAGATGGAGACATTGGATATTACAGATATGACCATAATGAGGGATGCTGGGACGAAGATACGTTCTTCTGCATCGGGAATAGATGATACCAAAAACAGAGGGGATAGTATGAAATGGTATCAACCAATGATTTTCGGGGGGCATGGATGTATAAAAACGCAGAGTGCTACCGCGACGAAACAGCCTGCCGGGCGATTATCGCGGTAGCAAGAGAAGAGAGAATAAAGCGCAGGAAGATGCAGGAGGACAAGAATATGGGAACAGAAAATAAAACCGGAGAGGTTTGGAGAACACGAACTGTCACAGGGGCAGAGAAGATCGTGCTGGTGGTAGCAGACCACGGGGCAATGGCGTATGTAATTCACTTGGCGGAAGAAGGCGTACACACAGACATTGAGGTAAATTGCGAGGGGCTGCGGTACGGGTCCAGCGATCGAATGTACTATGTACCATCCAGAAGTTTTGAAGAATATCTCCGGACCGTAACGGACGAGCAGCTGGCGGATGTAAAAAATAAGCTTGCGGCGGCGATCGGGATTGAACCGCAGATCGTAGAAAAGGATGTAGCCCAGAAAGTGCCTGTGGAAGCTCCGGGCGTTGCAATTCCCGCAGAGCCGCAGAAGAGGTGTGATGCGGAGGTGCAGGAGCTGATGATCCGGGCGGAAAGAGCCGAAGCACTGCTGGAAGAGTACAGAGAGCTGTATCGGAAGGTAATCGAAAAAATCTGACCATAAATTAAACAGAAAAGGAAAATCGAAAATGGGAATGACACAAAGCCAATTGAATCTGGTGAGATATGTAGCCGAAAATGATTTTACAAAAGCAAAGACTGCAGCGTTATGTTGCTGCACAGAGGACACTACTCAGAAAAACCATCATGCCGTGGGAAAATATAAAAACCTGTTGCAATTAAGAGGAATGAACCTGATTAGTCTGCCACCGGACGTACAAAAGTTTGCAACAATGGAAGATCTCACGAATACCTACCTAGAAAACAGATATTATTTAACGCAGGATGAAAGAAAGTTATTTGAGCTAATCAAGAACATGAACGATGTGAGTTTACAGCTTATGGAGAAACAGATCCCGTATCTGAATGCAACATTGCTCTATGGCGAGAGTGGAGTCGGAAAGACGGCTTTTTCGCGGTATGTGGCGTATAAGCTTGGAATGCCATATTTATATGTGAATTTTTCAAGAATGCTTGACAGTTATCTTGGAGGTACAGCGAAGAATCTTACTAATCTGTTTAGTTTCATCAGGCGGCAACAATGCGTTGTAATGTTAGACGAGATAGACAGCTTAGCAGTAAAGAGGGAATACGGTGGAGGAGGAGCGAGCGCAGAAGTTTCCAGAAGTACAACATGCTTGTTACAGCTGTTAGATTCCGTTACGAATGACCACGTAATTATTGCCGCAACAAACCTCATAGATGATGTCGATACCGCAGTGAAGCGTAGATTTACAGAAAAGCATGAGTTACATAGGCTTTCAGCGGAAGACAATGAGCGGTTTATCAGACAGTACCTTGACGATGCAGGATTTTCTTATGATTTGGATTCTGTTAGAAAGTATGCTGCAGAAAATCATTCACAGGCTGAAATTATGACGCATGTAACAAGAAGCATTGCCAGTACGCTTATCAACAAGGGTGACCTGGTAATGTTGTAAATTAAAGTTTAGTGGAGGAAGTATGAGCAAAACACACGAATTAAAAATATATCCTAAGTATTTCGAAGCAATTTTGGATGGGAAAAAGACATTCGAAATCAGAAAAAATGATAGAGATTTCCAGGTTGGAGACAGCATTGTTTTAAAAGAATGGGATAATATTAAGTATTCTGGCAGAGAAATCCAAGCAATAATTAAATATATGCTTGATGATGCATTTATCGGATTAGCAGAAGGATATGTAGCCTTTTCGTTTGGCATTTTAAAAATAATAGACAGGTAAACTGGAATTTAACGGAGGAAGTGAGAGTGATACCAATGGATAAAAGACTTTTATCCGACTACATAGACGCCTGTGAGCTGATCCGGGAGACCGAGCAGCAGATCAGGCGGCTGCAGGAAAAGCAGAGCGAGACAACGCAGGACAGCGTCCGGCGCGCCAGCTTGTGTGCTGGTTCCCTCTGTCTACACAGATAAATCCTGCGGGACTGGGATAGGGTAACAAAAAAATAAAGCAAAAAGAAAGAAGGTGGGGAATGTGGGAACAAGGGACACATACTTTAATGGTTACGGTCTGACATACAATGAGGTAAAAAAAATAGAAGACAAGTGCAAAAACGCAAAGGGTAGGGAATTGGAACTGCTGCTTCTGGCTGCGGAAAGCGCATATGCAGAGTTGGCGCAATATCTGTTTTTTAGCCTGACATCAGGGCTGGGGTATGACAACATCTCAAAGATATGCAACATCCCTATCGGGAGGAAAGATTTTTATGGGTATCGCAGGAAAACGATATATCTATACAACAGCTATATGATACTGGAAGGACATGCAATTGTGTAAAAGGGGTACGCGGATCAGGAAACGAGAATGGTAAAATAGAATAAGAACTGTATGGGGGTGTGATATGAATTGTAATGCCGTCATGAAAAAGCTTCAGCGCGCCATACTGTCAACGGGACTCGTAATCAAAATTTCTACCAGCCAGTTTTACAGCGAAGAGCAGGACAGGATGATAACGATGTGGATCTTAACAACACCCACACTTCAAAACGGGCGGAACGGATGGAGGATGAGGGACTACGAGATCTTACGGACGGCGAGCGCGATTGAGGTGGTGAAATGTTTGACAGATATATGGGAGCAGTCGAAGGGGCGGTGAAAAAATGCTAACACCGAAGCAAAAGGCGTTTGCGGATTATTATATAACGTGCGGGAATGCGACAGAGGCGGCGAAGCGGGCAGGGTATAAGGAGAAAGCGGCATACGCCACAGGCTCCGAAAACCTAAGAAAGCCTCAAATAATTGCATACATCGCAGAGCGGCAGAAGCAGATTGATGATTCCCGCATAGCGGATGCCGCCGAGGTGCAGAGATTTTACACCGCCGTTCTACGGGGGGAGGTAAAAGACCAGTTCGGATTGGAATCCTCTCTCGACACCCGCATGGCTGCCGGTCGGGAGCTGATGAAGCGCCTGGAACGCGCAGAGGGAAGGAAAACAGACACCGGCGGAATTGTTATTGTGAATAACATACCGAGACCGGGAAAGGAGTAACGCATGGAAGAATTGGAGAAATGCCCGTTTTGCGGAGGAAAGGCAGTTGTGCATATCGATGATGGGGTAAGAGTTATGTGCAGGGAGTGCGGCGCAATGTCGAAGTGCTTAGTTGATGGCTATTCCCAAGGAAAACCGAATGGAGGCGCTTTAGAGACTGTGATCAAGGCATGGAACAGACGAACACAGTAAACCTTACCGACATCATAGCCCCCGCGTTTTACCCTGTCCACTGGGACATCTTGGACGGGAAGCATACCTACTACAATTTGTACGGCGGGAGAGGATCAACAAAGTCCTCTTTTGTGTCTGTAGAGATCGTGCTGGGCATGATGCAAGATCCGGCAGCAAACGCGGTAGTATTCCACAAGTTCTCCGCAATGCTGCGAGATTCTGTTTATAACCAGATCCAATGGGCGGTAGATGCGCTGGGCGTGTCTGGTTACTGGCGCAGCAATGTAAACCCGATGCAATTTACCTACCTGCCGACAGGGCAAAAGATCATCTTTAGAGGTCTGGATAAGGCACAAAAGACAAAATCCATTAAGGCAGCCACAGGATTTTTTAAATATCTCTGGTTCGAGGAACTGGACATCTTTAAGGGGCCAGAAGAGATCCGAATGGCGGAGCAGTCAGTCCTGCGTGGCGGTCATAATTATGTCGTGTTTAAAACGTTCAACCCGCCGATCAATCGAAACAATTGGGCAAACGAATATGTGCAAATTGAGGATGGCCGGGCATACAATCACAAAAGCGACTACAGGACAGTACCGCGTGAGTGGCTTGGAAATGATTTTTTTGACAGTGCCGAGCATTTAATGCTCACGAATCCGCGCGCATACGAACATGAGTATCTAGGGAACGCAGTCGGGACAGGTGGAAACGTATTTGAGCTTTTGGAGCTGCGTGAGATCACCGATGAAGAAATAGCCAGGATGGATGTGATCTATCAGGGCGTTGACTTTGGTTGGTACCCGGACGCATACGCGTTTGTAAGATGCTACTATGACGCGGACAGCGAGACGATTTATTTTATTGATGAGCATTATGTCAATAAAGAGTCGAACGAGATAACGGCAAACTGGATCAAAGGGAAAGGCTATACGGACTACCACATAACCTGCGACAGCGCCGAACCGAAATCAATAAACGATTACCGAAGCATGGGACTTCCGGCGCGGCAGGCGATAAAAGGACCAGGCAGCATCGAATATGGGATGAAGTGGCTTATGCGGCGCAAGCTCGTTATAGACAAGCGCAGAACGCCGAACGTATACCGCGAATTTACAGAATGCGAATATGACCGGGACAAAGACGGCAACATCATCAGCGGTTATCCGGATGTAAAAAACCATACAATCGACGCTACACGTTACGCACTTGAATCTAAATACAACCGCAGAGGCAACACAGCCTAAGAATACACGGCACAGGGGATTGCAGAAATGGGACTTATACAGACAGTCAAAAGGTGGTTTAATATGATATTTAAAAAGCAGGCTGAGAAAGATTTTAGGGTAAAGGATACCACGTCTGCGCAGATGATGGCAAAGGTCGCAGAGTGTGCCAACATCTACCGCGGCACGCCGTACTGGTTAGACGCAGATAATCGAATAAAGACTATCAATTTTGCAAAGGCGGTATGCTCCGAGACGGCGCGGCTCGTCACGCTGGGGATTAAAATCCAGATTGACGGCGGCGCACGCGGGGCGTGGTTGCAGGAGCAGATTGATAAAGCCTATTATAGCATGCGTCATTGGGTAGAGTATGGCTGTGCTTATGGCACGGTGATCATAAAGCCTAATGGCGGCGGGCTTGATATGTTTACCCCTCTGGACTTTTTCGTGACGGAGCAGGACGAGAACGGAAATATAACGGGCGTTGTGTTTAAAGACAGCTATGCGGCTAACGACAAGTTTTATACGCGTCTGGAATACCATAGGTTTGTCAAGATGCGGACGGAGGCGGGCGTGGTATACCCGTATGTTATATCAAACAAGGCGTATGTATCAAAGAGCAGCGAATCCCTCGGCGATCCTATCCCGCTGGAGCAGACAAAGTGGGCTGATCTGCTGGAGGAAACGCCGCCGATTCTCAAGGGAGGGAACGAAAGACTTGATTCTCCTATGTACGGAGTGTTCTGCACCCCTGCTGCAAACAACATAGATCTTTCCTCTCCGCTGGGAATGCCGATATACGCAGAAGCCATCGAAGAAATGAAAGACCTGGACATCGCATACAGCCGGAACGCCGGTGAGATATATGACAGCGAGAAGATCATCCTTGCAGATGACAGGCTGATGTTTGACAGCGGGACGAATCTTAATGGGCGCATCCCCGACGTTAAGCTACCGCATTATGTAAAAAATGTGTTTGGCAACAGCCCGGAAGAGTTTTACCAGGAGATTACGCCGCAGCTCAATACAGTCACACGCCTTGACGGAATCAATGCTCTCCTGTCTCAGATAGGATATAAATGTGGGTTCTCGAATGGGTATTTTGTATTCAACGAATCTTCTGGGATTCAGACGGCGACAGGTGTGGAAGCGGAACAGCAGCGAACCATCCAGTTTATAAAAGACGTGCGGGACAAGTTGGAATGCTGCCTGAATGACGCTATCTATGCTATGTCCGTGTATGCAGATTTGTACGCGCTTGCCCCTGTCGGGGTTTATGAAGTGGTATACGACTTCGGGGACATCACATACAACCGCGAGGAGGATCGGGCACGCTGGTGGAGCTATGTCGCACAAGGAAATGTGCCCGCGTGGATGTATTTCGTCAAATTTGAGGGCATGACAGAGGACGATGCGAAGGCAATGGTGACGGAAGCCCAGCCAAAGGAAACGGGGCTGTTCGGGGAGGAATAAGCATGGATTTTGCGATTGTAGGACAGGGGATCGGAGACATCGGACGCGTTGAGAATCGCTGGAATGAACTCTTTGATTCTTTGAAAAATGTAGAAAACGCGGTCAAAGAAATTGTAAGAATGCTGCGGGAAGTCTATGAAAAAATAGAAAGAGCAGTCGATGAAGTTATGATTGAATGGGAGAGACGGCGAAAGACACGAAGGTATATGGCATTAAAGGTCTTGAGTGTGTATACAGAGACAGATATGTTGGATATTAGGAGACTGTTAAGACGCATATATAGGGCGCGAAGCTGCTGCTAATAAGGAGAGAGTAATGGAACCGATAACCAGAGAAGAGTATTATCTTGCGAAGATTGCAGGGACATATGAGGGCAAGACGCCCAAGCCTGTGACTAATGACGAATATTACCTTGCGACTATGGCAGGGGATTATTCCGGAAACACCCCGCAGCCTGTCACGAGATTGCAATATTACATGGCAAAGGTAGCAGGAGTATGGGGCGGAAGCATCCCTGCGCCTGTGACACGATTAGAATATTACTGGGCGGCGATTGCCAGCGGAGAGGGGAAAGTCTTTCCGCCTGTGACACGAGAGGAGCATTTCTTGGTGCTGGTAGCCGATGCGTACAGCGTTGTGCTCACGGTCGTTACCGGCAACCCCGCCCTCTTGGAAAATTCAAAGGGGAATCGTGGGCTGGAATCCCTTACCCTCTACGGCAAATCAACACAGGGGAGCACGACCGGGGCGCAGCTGTTGCCATTTGAGGTAGGGGAAAAGCGCGAAGGGTTTGAAGTATTTAAAGATGGGATAGCGATATCCGATGCAAGAAAGAAGGATATCTATGCAGTGGGACGCGATGGCATGACCAACGAAAGTTCATACGACGATTTTCCGTTATTAGCATCTGGGGAATATTATGTTTATTCAGATAGTGCATCTGTGAATTTAATTGTCGTTGCATTTAGAAATGGGAAAAATATCACATTGGGAAGTTCCATGAAAGGAGTTGCGGCAAAAATAAAAGTAATGGATGGAGATAAGTTTCGGATATTCCTCAGAATCGAAGAAGCCTTTAATGGCAAGGTTAAGGCGATGATATCCAAAACACAGCCAACTGCGTCCAATTACGAGCCTTACACCGGCGGCGCACCCTCTCCGTCCCCGTCCTATCCGCAGGAGATAGAGAGCGCGGGGCAGAATGGAGAGATTGAGGTTGAGGTGCTGAGCGGGAATCTGTTTGACAAAAGCGCAGCATATGATCTTACGCAATCAGGAGGATGGAGTGCAAGTTTTGACGGAGAAGAACTTAAAGTAGTAGGGAATAATATAACAATTGGCTCTATTAGGTTGTTTAATTACAAGAAAACTCTTCCAGCTGGGACTTATACGTTCTCTATTAGCAAGCCGCTACCTTTTGAAATTCGAATTGATAACTATTTTTTAATCAAAAAGGGGGACACCAGTGCGACAGTTACATTTGATAATGGCGTGAGCATGTCACATTTTGAAGTAGATGCAGAACCTGGAGCGACGTTTAATGAGCAACGATTTAAAATTATGCTCAACGCCGGCTCAACTGCCCTACCATACGAACTCTACAAGCCAGCCCAGACGCTCATCATTCCCACTTCCGGCGGTCTGCCTGGAATCCGGGTATCATCCGGTGGAAACTACACCGATGCAGACGGGCAGCAGTGGGTATGCGACGAGGTGGATTTTAAAAAGGGAGTGTATGTGCAGAGGATCGGTAAAAGAACAATTACATCGAAAGACGTTTTCCATAAAAGTGGTATGAGCACGGATGATGTTAATTATTTTTCGTTAGGTAATTTTTCTCTGCATATAGGTACAATCGGCGAGAAAGATGTACTTATGAGCAATTGTTTCGTTGCTGGAATTAATCATGGCTTTAGTGCGTGGGGGAAAATATTTCTAAGTAGTGCGTTTGATGGCAAGGTATATTTTTCCGTTGAGGCACAAAAATACCCAGATGAAGAAACTTTTAAGCAGTGGGCGGTAGAAAATGGACTGATGTTTTTATATCAATTGACTGATATTATTGAAACTAATCTCACCGCCAAAGGGCTTGCTGCTTACAAAGCATTGCGAACCTACAGCCCAACAACGACCGTGATAAACGATGCTGGCGCAGGGATGAGCGTGGGGTACAAAAAAGCAAAATAAGGGTACGCCATAAAATGCAGGAGGTGGTAGAATGGAACTAGATACGAAAGTTGGGGACGTGGAGATTAAGCTCGATACGTCCCGCATAGACGATAATCTGCTGGAAGCCCAGAAGCTTTTGAATATGCAGGTAGTGGCGGACAGCGCCCCCTTCGTTCCATTCCGGCAGGGTGCACTAAGAAACAGTGTAAGATATCCAGACGGGGTATACGGCGGCATCGTTGAGTATGACACGCCATATGCTCATTATTTGTACAAGGGCGTTGTGTACGGTCCGAATATCCCGCTTAAAGACGCAGAGGGGAACATCATAGGGTGGACATCCCCTCCCAGCAAAAGCCCGACGCAGAGACGGATTAAATATCACGAGCCGGGAACAACGTCTGAATGGTTCGAGGAAGCCAAAAGGCGGCATAAAGACGACTGGCTGAATCTTGTGAGAAAAACGGTGGGGAAAGAGTGATGCTGAGACCAGAGTATTTTGAAGGGAAAGCTGACCGGATATTAGAACTCTATGAACGGCTGGAAAACTTTATCCTGCGGGATATCGCCAGAAGGATTTTAAAATCCGGGAAAATCACAGCCACGGCGGACAGGTTGCTGTACAGGCTGGAGCAGTTGGGGGAAAGCCAGGATGAGATACAGCGGCGTATCATGGAACTGACAGACCTGAGCGAAAAAGAACTGCGGAAGCTCCTGCGTGGTGCCGTGCTGACATCGTGGGAAGATGATGCGGTTACACTGTCAGAAATGGGTATCGCGGCGCAGTCTCCGCTTGAAAATGCACGGTATATGGCTGTTATTGAAGCAGAGTACATAAAAAGCCGGGCGGAGTTGAAGAACCTCACAAGGACGACGCTGGAACAAAGCCAAAAAGACCTTGTGTCGCTGCTCGACGAAGCCGATGTAAGGGTAGCAAGCGGAGTGCAAAGCTATCCCGCAGCCATAGCGGATGTGCTGGATGCGTATGCGGGACGCGGCGTTATGGTGGATTACCCGACAGGGACGCGAAGGACGCTGGAATCTGCGGTACGATGCTGTGTAGTGACGTCAATGAACCAGACAGCGGCGCAGCTGACAAACAGGTATATCGTGGACAGCGGAACAGAGTATGTGTTAACCTCGGCGCACCTCGGGGCAAGAGTAAGGCGCGACGGGCAGCCCTTGCTTGCAGGTCATGACGAATGGCAGGGCCGTGTATTTAAAATTGACGGAAGCGAGCCTGGATATCCGAACCTGCTGGAATCGACGGGGTATGATATTGATCTAACCACGGGAGAAGGCAGGGTTGTGGATATGAGAGGGATGCATGGCTATAACTGTCGTCACGGGCATATGCTGTTTGACAAGCGGATGAAGAATCCGTGGAGGGACGCAGAAGGAAATCTGCTGGATGGAAGCGGAAATAAAATTACCGATGCTGAGAATCTAAAACGGTATGAGGACAGCCAGAAGCAGCGAGCTATGGAGCGCGGAATCCGAAAGACGAAACGACAGTTGATAGTAAAACAGGAAGAGCTTGCATGGGCGTCCGGCGCGGAACGGGAAAAGCTCCAGCAGGAATATGATAAGCTGGCTTACCGATTGCAGGGACAGAACAGGGCTTATAACCAGTATTGCGAAGAACATGGATTACAGCCGCAGTATGATCGGAATGCATCAGCGGGATTTGGATACCCGCAGCAAAAGGCAGCAAATAAAGGGGCAAAAAGATATGCGGAGAACGAACCGATTTGAATATTACAATCCAAACCCCTCGAAATGGCAAAGAGTAGGGGATTGCACTGTGCGCGCATTGTGCAAGGCTTTAGGGCAAGATTGGGATACAGTTTATGTAGGTTTGTCCGTGTATGGTTTTTCGTTGTCTGACATGCCAAGTGCTAATAGAGTCTGGGGCGCGTATCTGCGCGAGAACGGATTCCGCCGGTATATCGTAGACGACCACGGACAGCATGTTTACACGGTAGATGATTTTTGCCAAGATCATCCAACGGGGACGTATGTGCTCGGGATAGACGGGCATGTTGTGTGCGTCAAGGATGGGCATTACTGGGACACATGGGACAGCGGACAGGAGATCCCGATATACTACTGGGAGCGATAGATAGGCGCTATGGAAACGATACAGGCTATACATCTTAATCTGGCACAGACACAATAACACAATAAGGGGAGTAATTTTGAAGGTATGTGATTTTACAGTATTTGAGTTGGATTTTTTCCGCGAATACTGCAATTTTACACCTGATGAACGGCAGCTTTTTGAATTACGGACGCAGAATATCCCGCTGGAAAGATGTGCGGAGATGATGAACGTGAGCGTGTCCACTGTGAAAAGAATGAGCCAGCGAATAAACAAAAAGATAATACGGGTATGCTGATTTGATACTTTTGTAAGCCTTTGATGAACTGTCAGAGGCTTATTTTTTATGCCATAATTTAGCTATAGAAAGTTATTGAATTAGTCATAGGAGGCGCAGGCATGGCATTACCATATCAAGGGTATGGCTATAATCCGTATCAGTATGGACAAATAAATCCATTACAGCCGCAGATGGACAGGCTGGCGCAGATGCAGGCTCAATATCAGCAGCCGCAGCAGACGCAACAGGTAAATCAGGGGATTTTGTGGGTGCAAGGCGAGGCTGGAGCTAAATCTTATCTTGTCGCTCCAAATACAAGCGTCCTTCTGATGGATTCCGAAAACTCTAATTTTTATATAAAGACTACCGATGCCGCCGGGATGCCGGCTCTCCGAACCTTTGCTTACAAAGAGGTCACTGTTGGCACGCAAGATCAGCAGAAACAGGCGGAAGTAAACTTAGATGATAAATACGTCACTCGAAAAGAATACGACGATTTGAGAAGCAAATACGAAGAGCTGTATAGTTATCTCGAAACGGCAACAAAGCCAGAAGGAGGCAGGCATGGCGAATCCCTTGTTTGAGGCCCTGAACGGTAACAGGATGTCTGGAATGCTGGAACAGTTCCAACGATTCCGGAAAGAGATGGAGGGCAGGAATCCACAGGAGGAAATCAATAAACTTTTACAGTCTGGCAAAATAAACCAGCAACAGTTAAATCAAGCCCAGCAGATGGCACAACAGATGCAGGGAATGTTTAAAGGCTTTTTTAAATAGTACACAACCGGGTGCACACGGTTTTGTAAATACATTATCGAAGGAGATAATTACTATGACAGACGGTTTAACCGCTTCTGATGTTGCCGTATTAACCGGCGGCACAGGAAAAAATGACGGCTTCGGCGGAGATTGGGGTGCATGGATTATCCTTTTCCTGATTTTCGGTATGTTTGGCTGGGGCGGCTTCGGCGGCTGGGGCGGAAATGGTGGAGGAGCAAATTCTCCTGCATTTCAGGGTTATGCAACCCGTGCCGATATCGACGCAGCGCTGTCCACGCAGGGAATCGAAAACGGGATCCAGAACCTTTCCGGCCAGCTTTGCAACGGCCTTGCTGGCGTAAACGCCAACCTGTCAAATCTGGGTTATCAGATGCAGCAATGCTGCTGCGATACCCGTGAGGCTATTGCTGGCGTAAACTACAACATGGCAGCCCAGACAAACATCCTACAGAATACCGTAAACAACGGATTCCGCGATGTAATTGACGCGCAGAACGCCGGAACACAGCGCATCATCGACCTGTTTACACAGGACAAGATACAGTCTTTGCAGACCGAGTTACAGTCCGCACAGCTCCAGCTGTCTAACAACGCACAGACAAACAGCATCTTAAATGCTTTGAGACCTACACCCGTGCCGTCTTATCCGGTCATGTCCCCGTACACGTCCATCGTAAACCCGACAGGCTTTAGCTTTGGCACCGGATGTGGCTACGGAGGCAACACGGGATGCGGATGTTAAAACTTCAGACGGAGTATCTTCGTGGCATTATTTTGCCATGATGTTCGGCTGATGCCGTTATTCACAAAAAGGGGCAGGCTGAGAACGTCTGCCCCTTTTGAAATGAAGGGAGAATAAAATGATTGAGTTAGTAAACACAACGCCGGTCACGGTCCCCGTAGGGCAGTCTATCCCGTTTTCGGCAGTGGCAACAAAGGGCGGATGCGCAGAAAGACACAGGGCTGGAAGCGCGCAGATAACGCTTGTAAAGCCCGGTAGATATCTGATTACATTTTCCGGAAACGTCGCAGTACCGACTGGGGAAACGGTAGGAGAAGTGGCGCTGGGAATTGCCAGAGATGGGGAAATCCTCGGCGGCACGGTGATGCGTGCCACCCCTGCGGCAGTAGAGCAGTATTTTAACGCATCGTCCCAGACATACGTCGATGTGTTCTGTGGATGCTGTGAAAACGTTTCCATCAAAAACGCAGGGACAATTCCTGTGTTAGTAGACAATCCGAACATAACAGCTGTTCGGGTTTGCGGTTAAGGAGGGCAGACCATGAGTTACAAATTGATGCAGAATATCCGGGAAGAGCTGGATAAAATCGCGGAAAAAGGTCTGAACACAGGCAATCTTGAGACCGCATACAAATTGATAGACATGTTGAAAGACATGGAAAATGTGGAATACTGGAAGTGCAAAGAGGGCTATTATAACGCCGTTCTCGACGAAATGGAAGGCGGATATAGCCAGGCAGGAGACCACAGCGAGAGGCGGAAACGCGACAGCCGTGGGAGATACAGCAGGGATGATGGAATGAGCATGACGGCCTATGACGATGGATCATCCTATGCGCGACGTGGGGAGCACTATGTAAAGGGGCACTATAGCCGTGGAAACGGAAACAATGACCCTTATGATGATTACATGGAAAACAAGCAGTCTTATCGCAACGGCAAGTCTGAGGATTGCAAGCGGCGTATGCTGGCCGCTCTGGAAGAGCATATGGATGCACTGACGGAAGAGCTGGGAGATCTGTCAAAAGATGCAGACTGCCGAGAAGAGAGGGAGACCATTTCGCGGTATATCGAAAAATTACGAAAGATGATGTGAGTAAAGGCGGCGAGGAAACTTGCCGCTTTTGCTTTAAACATGGGTACGCCATAGTTTTTTTTGTTTGGTAAAATGTATTAAAGGCTATGGAAAGGAATGATCATTATGGAGATCAAAAGGGTATACTGTCCTGTCTGTAATAATAAAACGCGGTCAGCATTCCGCAAGGATACGACAGCGCATAATCTTCCGGTGTTTTGCCCGAAATGTAAAACGACCAGCCTCGTGAATATTGAAAACGGAAAGGCAGAGCCTATCGTCCGTTAAGTGCCAGACGCCAGACGCAGAGCCAGTGATTTGTAAGGATTTCTTACAGATTGCTGGCTCTTTTTTGTATTTGTATTTCCTCCTTTACAGCACACAGCCTTGCGGGAAGGTTGAAAATGCGGTTCGACTCCGTCTGTGTGCAATCCTGTAAATCGTAATTGCAGGAAAATCCATCCCATCTTTCTTTGTTTTTGCCACCGTGCATGGAAGCAGCCGGGTTCAAGCCCCGGCGCACGGTATAGGTGCATTGTTTAGACAGCGCCGATCATTACGCTTTTCGCCCGGTTCGCTACCCCGGGCGCTTTGTGGGATAGCTCAGGAGGTAGAGCAGCGGCCTTATAAGCCGTGTGTCATGGGTTCAATTCCCCTTCCCACAACTACCCCGCCCGTGGTTTATCGGGCTTAATCCATACCGCTGACGGGCGGTTAATCAATCACGTTTAGGAGGATAAAGATGCAGAATATTGAAGCAATTTTGACAGAGCTGGGAATTGAGGTCTCGGCGGACAAAAAGGAAAGCCTTACGAAAAAGGTGGCGGAAAATTACGTCACGAAAGCTGAACATGAAAAGAAGCTGGGAAAGGCTGAGACTGACCGGGACACGTGGAAAGAAAAAGCTGAGACGGCAGAAAGCACCCTGAAAGGCTTCGAGGGCGTTGACCTTGAAACAATGCAGAAGGATTTGGCTGATTGGAAGAAAAAGGCCGAGGATGCCGAGAAAAACGCACAGGCGCAGCTGTATGAGAGAGATTTCACGGACGCTCTGAAAACGGAGTTTGAAGGAATTAAATTCTCGAGCGAAGCGGCAAAGCGCGCAATTATGGCAGAAGTCAAGGAGGCCGGATTAAAACTGAAAGACGGGGAAATCCTCGGACTGAATGACCTCATAACCCAGATGAAGGAAAAGGACGCTTCGGCATTTGTTGACGATGAGCAGCAGAAAGCACAGCAGAATCAGGCACGCTTTACACAGCCGACAAACAAGCAGGGGCAGGGCGGCACGCTGACGAAAGACCAGATTATGAGCATCAAGGATGCTTCTGAGCGTCAGGCTGCAATTGCTGCGAACATGAGTTTATTTAATTAAAGCAGGAGGGCAATTATGGGGGCAAAGGCCAATATAATCGGAACAACAGATATACAGGTAACAGCCAGAGAGCTGGACTTTGTTACGCGTTTTGAACGCAACTGGCAGCATCTGCGGGAAATCTTGGGGATTATGCGCCCCATCAAGAAGCAGCCCGGCGCAGTGCTGAAAAGTAAATACGCGGAGGGGACGCTCGAGGATGGTGCAGTAGGCGAAGGCGAGGATATCCCGTATAGCAAATTTACCGTAAAGGAAAAGAAGTATCAGGAAATGACCATCGAGAAGTACGCGAAGGCCGTTTCGATTGAAGCAATCAAAGACCACGGTTATGACAACGCTGTCCAGATGACTGACGACGAGTTCCTCTATCAGCTTCAGGCGGGCGTGACAAAGAAGTTTTACGACTATCTGAAAACCGGAACGCTCACGTCCGAGGAAACAACCTTCCAGATGGCGCTTGCGATGGCAAAGGGCAAGGTTGAGAACAAGTTTAAGCAGATGCACCGGAACATCACCGGGGTTGTCGGCTTTGTGAACATCCTTGATGTGTACAAGTATCTCGGAGCAGCGAACATCACCATCCAGAATCAGTTCGGCTTCCAGTACCTGAAGGATTTTATGGGGTTCAATACAATTTTCCTCCTTTCTGACAGCGAGATCCCGGCTGATACGGTAATCGCTACACCGGTGGAAAACATCGTTATGTATTACATCGACCCCAACGACAGCGATTTTGCAAAAGCCGGCCTTGTGTACACCACCAGTGGCGAGACCAATCTGATCGGTTTCCACACACAGGGCAACTACAACACCGCCGTGTCGGAGGCGTTTGCGATCACCGGCCTTGTGCTGTTCGCGGAATACCTGGATGGCATTGCGAAGATTACCGTAAACGCGGGGGGTTGATGGCCGCCAGTACACCCCTAAATACTGACGGCGAACCGCTTTCGGGGGAAACAAGACGGAAGAGTAAGAGATAAGGAGGCTGACGAGATGGCATACACCACATTTACATTTTATGAACAGACCTATCACGGGAATGTCATCCCGTCGGATGAATTTGACCGTATCGCAGACCGTGCCAGTGACTTTTTGGACACAATAACCTTTGACCGATTGGCTGACGGCTTACCGTCTGATGAAAGGGCGGCGACAAAGGTACAGAAGGCCGTGTGCGCGGTCTGTGACAAATTATATCAACTGGAGCTGGCAGAGAAGAAAGCGCTGTATTCCGCTGGGGGGACATCTTCCGGCGGGGCTGGCGGTGTTACTTCGGGAGTAATTACTTCCAAGTCTGCCGGTTCTGAATCAGTTTCCTACGCCTCCCCGTCTGAAATGGCAAACGGCGCAAAGGCATGGAGCGCGGTCTACCAGGCGGCCGGGGATGCACAGGAGACGAACAAGCTTCTGGCAGATGCGGCAATGCTTTATCTGGCAGGAGTGAAAAATGATGATGGCGTACCGTTGTTGTACGCAGGAATAAGGTAGAAATGGGTAACAATAAATTTTTAGCTTTATGCAAAAAGATTGTGGTTAAACAGGAGGATTAACTCATGGACATTACGACATTAGGAACTTGTGTGGCCATCGTGGCTATCTGTTATGTTATCGGTCTGGGCTGTAAGGCGGCGCAGAAAATCCCGGATGAGTGGATTCCGGTCATTATGGCGGTATGCGGCGGCCTTCTGGGTGCGCTGGGAATGAACATCATGCCGGACTTCCCGGCGACGGACTATATCAATGCTGCGGCGGTGGGCATGGTGTCCGGGCTGGCGGCCACAGGAGTAAACCAGGTATACAAGCAGGCAAAGAAAGCGTGATTTTATGGGCGGACGCGGTGCAGCAGGCGGTCTGGTTTCGGGAACAAAACTTGAATATGGCGGAAGAAGTATGAGCATATTCAAATTCTTAAATCAAGACGATATTAGACGGGCAAATGATGCTTCTATTACGGACATGGGAGACATTATAAAAAGAATGTTTTTAAGCAATTCTAAGGAAATAAACAATTTTGAACTGTCTAGTCAAGAAAAAAAAGACGCTATTGACGAAATGGCAAAGCTTTCAACCGCAGCATTAAAAGCTTCCGCGGCTGCTGTAAATCCATATGTAAGCGGCCCTGCGAGGCTTACACAAGGACAAAGAAGCGGAAGTTTAGCGGGCAAAGCTGCAGATGCAAGAGGCTCTATAGATTCCTATATGAAAGAATTGCGAAACAAATCCGATAAGAATGTAAAGGCGAGAAAAGAGCGGGAGCTTGCATCGGCTCTAACATCAGCCGCCAATTCTGGAAAATTGGAAATTATAGTTGACGGAAAACGGTATTATAGGAAATCAAAACGTGGAAAGTATTGGTATTCATAATGAATTACAGAAACTGCCGTAATTATGAAAATCTGGAGCGCCGGCTATTTGACGGCGTGGGTGAATATGGCATACCGCAGATAGAGCCAGTAGCCTATGAGGGCGGTTGTGACTGGATCGGATTCAATTATGCAAAGAGTACCAAGGATTGCGAGGGAAAAGGCGTTCATTTCTTTTTGGATGATTACCAGTTTTGCCGCCTGTGGTCAAACATAGACCGGTATATCCCGATGCTTCAAAGATTCCGCTATGTAATGTCTCCGGATTTCTCTACCTATACAGATTTTCCTAAGGTCATGCAGATATACAACCACTACCGCAAACACTGGTGTGCGGCGTATATGCAGGAGGCAGGAATACAAGTTATCCCAACCATCTCATGGAGTACACCGGATTCTTATGACTGGTGTTTCGATGGGGAGCCAGAGGGTGGAACGGTGGCGGTATCTTCTGTTGGCTGCATGAACAGCAAGGAAAAAAAGGCGCTGTTTTTGGCAGGGTATGAAGAAATGGTGAGGCGGTTGCAGCCGGAGACGATCATCTTTTACGGATCTGTGCCAGAGGAATGCATGGGAAATATCGTGAGAATCCGGGCGTTTACGGATAAATTTAACGAAGCTCTTTGTGAAATGAGGGATACCGATGAATGATGCGATAGTGACAATATTCAATTTTTACGAATCCAGCACCGCCGCCATCTGGTATCCTCATGTGCTTTCCGGCGTGCATCTGGAGACTGACCGGGGGCAGATTATGAAGCTGTACGGTCCAGACAGTACAGATAACGCACAGTTACATATCCCGTTCGGGGTCAAGAACGGGAGAAAAATTATTGTTGATACCGTCGGAAAAGAATTGCCGTGGCTTCCGCCGAAGGAATGGAACAGACAGGTCAACGATTTGTTGCCCGACAGCATTACATTTAATCCGTCTACAGACTTTTTTATGGTAGGAGCATGGGACGGGGACAGTCCTGTGAACGATGCAGATTATACGGACAGGCGATATGAAGGGTTTTACGCGTTTATGAATACCGAAAAGGATTTTGTTTATCTTATATCGTCAGTGGGCGGACCATATGCGATAATTCCGCATTTTGAAATCTTAGGGAAGTAGGTGGAGGAAAATGGCTGAACCTATCGGGAATGATGCTACCGGCTATGATGTTTTGACGGCGGCAATGAAGTCGCTGCTTAACCAGTTTCCGGGGCTGTATCCGGATGAAGTAATTAAATTCGAAGAGCTCGGGTCTGAGGATGGCATTGCGTTTTCCAATGATTCCGGGGCGCTGGTGTATACAGAAAAAGAAGATATACTCGGGCGGATATATCAGGAATGCCGGTATCCCTGCTTTGTAGTATACCGTTCGACCACGGGAGCAAGGGAACGACAGAAAATTACTATTCTGGAATTCCTGGATACGCTGGGTCGCTGGCTTTGCCACGAACCCTCCGGGATTGAAGGGAAAGAGTACGAAAAAGCGATATACCCAGATCTGACCGCAGGGCGGAGGGTTGAGCGGGTAACACGCGGGAACGCATATGGGACACAGCCGCAGGAGAATGGCGTGCAGGACTGGGTTCTACCGGTTACGGTTTTTTATAAAAATGTTATCGAGCCTGAAATTTAAGAAAGGAAAAAAGCAATGAAAAGACATTTGTTGAGACATTTTGTCGATGTAAAAATGGACACGACCTCTGAGGGGACAGCGGCAGACTACCGGCTTCTGGGAACGGGTATTACCTCTTTAACGGAGGAAATGAACCCCGAGACGGAGACGGTACAGTACATCAATCAGGAAAACGGATCTACGGACCTTAAATCCTATACGCCGTCCATCGAAGTTGAAAGGCAGAACGTAGACGAAGAGGATCAGGATCTTACAGACTGGTTTAACAAGATGATAGACACGCTGCCCGTCGGAGCTGATGCCATAACATCCTATGTCCGCGTGAGAGTTTCCGGCACTGGACCTGAATATCCGGCAGTCCGCCGTCGCTGCGTTGTGAGTGTAGGTGGCACAGGTGGCGATGCAGGGTCAAACGTGACAGATACACTGACTCTGGGTGGCAGAGGTGACGGAGAAGCTGGAACGTTTAACGTAACCACAAGAAAATTCACAGCGGCGCACGCGTCTGACAGGGCTTTAACGGAATAAGGAGGACAAGATGGGAGCAGCAAGTTTACGAGTAGACAGTGGCGTCAAACGCATTGAGGTCAACGACAACGGCGATTATATTGCGGTCAACATCTCTGACAACAGTTTTTTTAAGCGTTTTGACGATTTTGTGGCATGGCTGAATGAAAAAAACGAGGAAGCCGATAGGATTGCTAATGATTCTTCCGGTGATTTCACGGAACGCTTCGGAGCGTATGACGCTTTATGCAAAGAGGCCTGCGCTGAGTTGGATTCTCTGTTTGGGAGCGGGTGTTGCAAAAAGGTGTTCCCTGACGTGGAATCCCCGGGAATGGAGCTTATCGCGGACTTTTTAGACCAGATCATACCGATTCTTCAGGGCTTCGCCACTGAACGAAATCAGAAAATCACAAGCAAATACAGCCCGAACAGGAAAGGGGCGCGAAGCAATTAAATGTGGAATGTGCTGCTTGATAAATTCCCAACAGAATATGAGGGTTTCCGCATAGACGAAGCCTTCCAGACAGGGATCCAGATTTCACAGGCTTTGCAAGATCCGGACCTGTCAGACGATGAAAGGTTGGCTGTAGCGCTGGGGCTGCTGTATCCGTCAGAGGATGGGGACGGCAGCCCTTCTTCTTTACCCGATTTAAAAACTGCCGTGGATGGCCTTAGGTGGTTTCTGAGCGGGTGGTATACCGACAACCGCCCGAAGGATGAGGACAAAGTTCCGGTAACAGATTTTGACATAGACCAGTGGCGCATCTATTCAGCATTTCTGGAGAAGTACGGAATCGACCTGAACCGGTCTGACATGCACTACTGGGCGTTCATGGGACTGCTGTCCACGCTCGGTGAATGCGCATACACGAACGTCATAGCCATCCGGCAGCAGAAAATAGACCCTAAGATGGACACGCGTGCAAAACAGGCATTGCAGGAGCAGAAACAAATATTTGCAATAGAGCGGGAAGAGGAACTGACAGAAGAGGAACAGGAAGACGTTGACGCTTTTATGAAATGGATCAAGGTAGGAGGCTGATATGCCGAAATATGACGGTTCGATACGGATAAACACAAAAATTGAAACAAAAGATTTAAACAGCCAGATGATGCGCGTGTCTAATGCCATAAAAAAAGACAGCGCGGCTTTAGATTCTCTCAATCGCAAAATGGAAGAATTTTCGCAAAAGAAAATCCCGACAGAAAAATTTGCAGAATTACAAAGAGAGTTAGAAAAGGCAGAATCCGAGTATTCAAAACTGCAGGCCCGTATGTCACAAAAGGGGGCGGCAACGTCTGAGTATAAATCTTTACAGAAAGACCTCGTTGCGGCGCAAGGAGAGCTGTCTAAGCTTGTAGCACGTCAGACAGACTGGGAAAACATGGGGGTACCTCAAACCGGCGGCGCATGGGACGTACTAAATGAACAGGTTGCAGCCGCATCCGACCGTGTAGATGATCTGAAAGAAAAGCTTCAGCAGATGGAGAACAGTGGAAAGGCGTATACCCCGAAGGTGGACAAGTCTCAACTGGATGAAGCGGCTCAAAAAGTAGATGAAATCAAGGAAAAAATAAACGCGGAGAAAGCATCCGGTAACGCGTTTGTATCCCCAAAAGATACAGAAGAATTTCAGAAGATGTCTGTAAAGGCGTCACAGCTTGCTGGGAACATAGATGTTTCAAAGCGCAGGCTGGCAGAACTTAACGCGAAGCAGAAGCCCATCAAAAAAGAATTCGATCGGATGAAGCGTTCTGCCGATAAAGCATTTAAAACAGCTTCGTCCGGCGCGAAAAAAAGCGCGGGGCTGTTCGGCACCTTTGCGTCAAGGCTGAAAGGAATCGCATTATCGCTGTTGATATTCAACTGGATTACAAAAGCATTTAATGCAATGGTAGCAGGAATGCAAAAGGGGTTTTCAAACCTTGCAAAGTATTCTGCTCCGTTGGCAAATTCATTTCAGTCTCTAAAAAATTCACTGGCTACACTTGGGAATGCGTTTGCTGCTGCCTTTGCGCCAATTGTCCAGATGGTAATTCCGTATCTCAATGCGCTTATAAACGGAATAGCTCGGGCAATAACATATGTGGCGCAGTTTATTGCCATCCTTGGCGGGAAAAGCACGTTCATCCGAGCGAAAAAGATACAGGATTCTTACAACGATTCCCTGAATGGAACAGCAGCGGCGGCAAAAAAGGCAGCCGGAGCTTTGGCAAAGTTTGATGACCTGGATGTGCTGCAAAAGCAGGATGATTCCGGCGGCGGTGGAGGTGGAACACAGCCGAAAGACATGTTCGAGGAAGTCCCTGTTGATGCAGGAGTGAAGTCTTGGCTTGATGGGATCTTGGAGAAGCTGAAACCTATTCTTGACTATGTAAAAGAGTTAAAAGATGCTTTTGCGGAAGGATTCTGGGATGGTTTGGGGGATTTTGAATACCGCTTAGATATCATCAAAAATGGGCTTCAGCAAATCCGCGATGCATGGATAGAGATATGGTCAGATCCTGCGGTTGTAGGGGCTGCTGACAACTTCCTTAAAACTTTTATGTATATGTTGGGTTCCTTTACCGGCTCAATGGCGAGCATAGGTCTTACTCTGGCGGCGGCTTTGATCGGCGGGGTTGGGGATTATCTCGAAAACAATACCGACCGGATAAAGAAATTCCTGATATCCGCATTTAACGTGGGGGCAGATATAAACCTCCTTCTGGCGGATTTGTTCCAAAGTATAGCCTATGTATTTGAAGCATTTGCAAGCGAAAACGGGATCCGCTTTGTATCGGCGCTGATAGGAAGCATTGCGGATGCAGCTATGGGGCTGACTGAACTTGCGCTTAAACTGGGGCGGGACTTTTTACAAATGCTCATTGTACCGTTTACAGAAAACGCTGACGGGTTCAAGACTGCACTGGAGGGGTTACTAGGCGGCGCAGCAACCGTGCTGGAAGGATTTAAGACGGCTGTAGATAAAGCGTTTGATAGCCTGAATGCAATGTACGACGCTCATATCAAGCCATTATTTGATAGTATAACGAGCGGGCTTTCAGAGGTTGTCAACCATTTTTTAACCGCATGGAATACACACATTCAGCCAGTTATCGACAGAATCGGGACTAGAATATCAGAGCTTCTTACGCAGTCTTTTCTGCCGGCTTGGGAAGCTATAATAAGAGGAGTTGGGTTGGTTGCGGATATTTTAAAATCTTTTTGGGAGAGTATTTTGCAACCGATTGTTGACTGGATTATGACCTACGCAGTGCCATTCTTGGTGCAAGGATTAGGGGTGCTGTTAGAGTTTATTATACTTGGAATTAAGACGATTGTTGATGGTTTTACAACCTTTATGACGTTTATAAACGATTGTTTAGAATTTTGGAAAGAGGCGTGGGCGGTTGCTTGGGATACGTTCAACGATTTCTGGAATAAGATAAAAAGCATTATTGACATCATGAAAACTGTATTTCGTCTGTTTGTAAAAGTTGTTAAGCAGCTGATTGATGGAGACTGGAAGGGCGCATGGAATACCGCGCAGGAAATCTTCACGATTTTTAAAACCAAAGTAGAAGGCGTCGTGGATTCTATAAAGGCGTTCTTGTCCGGCTTCTTTACATGGGTTAGCGACATGATTGCAGGCGTTATAGAGGAAATCAAGAACATCGGAAGCGGTATCAAAAACGCATTTACTGGTGGCGGATCATCGAAGCCGCGAACAATGTCCACGCAGCCGTATGCCATAAACGAAAGCTTTGCATCTCGTACCATGCGGGATATCCCGGCGCTTGCATCTGGCTCGGTAATCCGTGGCGGCAACCCGTTCTTGGCGATTCTGGGCGACCAGCGGGCAGGGCAGACCAACATCGAAGCGCCGATAGGCACAATCAAACAAGCCGTATCGGAGGTAATGGCAGAGAGCGGCGGCGGATTTAGAACGGCAAGGATCGTCTTGCAGGTAAACGGGACAGATTTGGCGCAAGCTACACTACAGGATTTCTTGTCAGAAGCAAATAGGCAAGGATACAATCTGGAGGTGATCGGAGGATGATTTTCACACGCGGCATATACATAGATGGGGAGTTTTTTAACATCCCCATCGTGTCCATAAAAAGAAACGCGGATTTCCTCGACAAATTCGCCGAAAGAGTTGAAACGGGAGAACTCCAGCGTGAACTGATAGGCGTTTACTTTAATTACACAATGTCGGTCGGGAAGAGCAGCGCGTTCCCGGATGGCGTATATAAACGTTTCTGGGATAAGGTTACAGAGCCCGTCCCATTCCACATTGTTTCGCTGCCGTCAGATTCTGGTTATTACGAATACACAGCTTATATATCAAGCGTCTCGGATGAATACGAGAAGATAACACAGGATAGCGCTGATTATAAAGGGTTTACCTGCAAGTTTACGGCGAAAGAACCGGCAAGGAGACCGTGATGAAAACAGAATTTTATGTCGAATACAATATGTATGATACGACCTCTCTGCCTGATGCAAAAGAAAGTACAGAGAGCAATGCCGCTTTTGGGGATATGGGGCTGTTTAAGTCAAAAGGCAGCCCACCCAAATACGCTACACTGGAACATAATTTTTTCGCGCTGGATGGGAGTCTTAGCGAAATGCCAGACACGCCGACGGACATCCCGTTTTTTTCGGATGTGCAAGCGGGCGCAGATGGAATTTTCACAAAACAGCCTGTAATAAGAATAGATTTTACCGAAAATCATACCTCTATCGGGCTGACTTTTCATTTTTCAGAAGCATTTCCGCTGGAAATGGAAGTGACGTGGTACGACCTCGGCGGTACATATAAATCGCAAAAACGTTTCTTCCCGGACAAACTGAATTATTTTGCCGAAAACCAGGTGGAGGAATACGGACGAATTGAGATCCGATTTGTACGTGCCCTACCGTGGCACAATGTAAAGTTAAACTATCTCGAGTATGGCACAACGTTTATCTGGGGGCCGGATGTTATAAAAAGCGCGAAGCTTGTAAATGACACAGACCCTATCAGTAATCAGGTCAAGACGGACAAGCTTACGTTTGACTTTGTTGACCCTGATGATGATTTTAATATTGGCAAAATCGACGGGTTGCACAAAACATTGCAGAAAAAGCAGAGAATGTTACCCTATGAAATCGTTGACGGCGTGAAGATGCCGCTGGGCGTGTTTTTCATGGAATCTAACAGTACCGCAAAAAACGTCACACAAATATCGGCGATTGACTACAAAGGGATGCTTGCTAATGTGGATTTTAAAGACGGGCGGATATACGCCGGAGAAACGGCGGGAAGTGTGATCGAAGAGATTATGACAGCGGCAGGGATTGAAGATTATACGGTTGAGGAAGAGGTGGCGCAAACGCCGCTGTATGGCACGCTTAAAATCCAGACCTGTCAAAAAGCTCTGCGTGAGGTATTGTTCGCTTGCGCTGCGATTATGAACACATCCCGCCGGTCTGGAATCGAAATACGAAAATCGACCAGAAAAATATCGACAACGATTCCGCGCAGCCGGAAATTTTCCACGACGTTAAAGGCAGATCCTTATGTGTCAGACGTAAGCGTAAAATATAAAACGTGGGTGTTGGACGCGGCGGAAAGCGAGATTACGAAAGGCACATACGATCCGGGGATACATACAATTCAGCTCACAATCCCGGCAGCGAACATGAGCGCATCTGCGGGGAGGATTGTCAAACAAATGCCGTACTATGTTGTGCTGGAAATCGCGGGAAACGCACGTGCAGAGGTCACGATCACGGGGCACAAATATGTTGGTACAGAGCTGGCTACACTGTCCAGAATCGAGCATATAAAGTCAGGTGAAGTGCGGAACACGAAAACATTTTCCGGAACGCTTTTAAATTACGAAAGCGCACAGAAGGTTGCAGACAATATCCTGGATTATTACCAACTCCAGCAGATCATCCAGACACGCCATTTGTCCGCAGAGGAAAAAGCAGGGGACTGGGCGGAGATTGAAAATACCTTGAAAATGCACGGAAATTTTGTCGCCTGTATAGAATCCCTTAGTGTTGACCTTACAGGTGGATTTGTGGGTACGGCAAAGTACAGAGGATATTATAAAATAACATCAGAAGATTATTATTCTGGCGAGTTGTATGCTGATGAGGAGGTGGGAATCACCTAATGGAATGGGTATATGACCGGACACAGGAGGATGTGGAGCGGGCAAAACTACTTACGCAAAAATATGCTGCGGGGACGATCACGGAAACGGAGAAAAAAGAATGGGCTGCAGGAATGAAAGGCGCGCTGAATGCCTCAGACCTGAACAGGATTGAAGGGAATATCCGGGAAATCGCTGGAATTTTAGCGATAACTGTAACAACGAAAACGTGGGAAAAGAATCAAATCCCACGATTAAGTGATTTTAAAAGAATCCGTGATAATGTACAACGCATCCGGGACGCATGGAGTACCTTGAAAGATACCCCAGTTACGCCAGATACGCCGCTGGTTACTTATCAAAAATGGAATGCCATAGAGCGGATTTTACACGATGTCAAATATGTATATGACCGCGTCATGGACAGTTATTATTATTGCGGCGATGAAATCTACGCCGGGGAAGGAATAGGGATTTTATAATGGCAGAGACATGGTTTACCCCGAAAGAATGGAAAGCCCGCCTTGTGGAATTTGCAGGACGGCGACTTCTGAGAAACGTTGCAAACGGAGAACAGGTAACGTATGACGTTTCCCGCAGTGAGGGACAGGTATCGCAGGAGGGCGATGCGTTTAACACTAAAAACATGAACGACCTCGAACAGCGAATCTCAAACGGATTTGCGAATGCAAAGACAAATCTTGATTTACTAAATAGGGATTTGGGTGGTCTATCTTTTGGTCAGGATGCAGACGGCAACTGGGGATACAAGATTGGAGGTGCGGATACAGTAATCCCTTTTAAGGGTGAGCTGGACTTCGACTACGAACACAACATATCAATTCCATATATTGTTACGTCCGGTAATCCAAATGTTCTTCATTACTACACCATGACGGAAAGGGATGCTGAATATTCCTACTTAGCATTATTTGTAGTTACTTCAGCTAGCGTTGTTTCCATAGAATTGAGCGGTGTTAGTGGGCCATCGTTCGTGTGTAACAAACCAGGCGGATCTTATTCTTTTGCCATTATTAAAGATCCGATTTTAAACGGGAAAGTTAATTTTAGACACGGAGGAACAGGAGACGGACATGTTTTTAAGCTTATGATTAAGTAATATTAGCTATACCATACTCGCACAATCGCAATGGGGGGATAAAACGGGTGGACTAATTACATTAAAATATTAACTTTTGCAATTTTTAGCAAAAATCTAAAACACTAACAGAAAAGAGGTAAAAGCATGAAAAAAATCGTGTTTAAATCTGGCAAAGAACTGGAGATTGATGGAATTACCCAAAGCGGGAAATCATTACAAATCTCTATAAAAAGCAGCGATGTGAAAAATATTATAGATATGTTTTCAGATGCTGCAAATACGGCTGTGATGCGATATTATATCGGGCTCGACTTAATATGCGGGTATGCAGGATTCAAAAGATTTGCGGGGATGGAATATACGCCTGACGTGATAGAATCCATCAATTACGAGCAGGAGGACGCAACCACAGAAAGCGGGTTTGTGGAATCCCATGTGGCTGTATGTACGGTGCATATGGAAAAAGCTGAAGAAGCAGGGCTGCCGGAGGGACTGACTGATAAAGTCACAAAGCTGGAAAACGATGTTTCCAGCATCACGTCCGGCATCAATGAAATCAACGGTATTTTGGAGGACAAATGATATGTTTACGGAAAAAGCGAAAGAAAATCTCCTGGCAATGCTAGAGCAGGCTAAAATCAGCGCTGTGGATAACACGGATGCACAGGCTTTGCTCGTGCCGTCGCTGTACCCTGAATGGGAAGCACTGAAGGACGGAACACATCTGACAAAAGGGCAGCGGTGCACTTATAATAAAGTGCTGTACAATGTCCTGTCTGACCACGATAAACAGGAGCAGTGGACGCCGGAGGCGGCGCCGTCCCTGTTTGCAAAGGTTCTCATCCCAGACCCTAACGTAACGCCGGACTGGGAGCAACCGTTGAGTACAAACGGCTATAAAAAAGGCGATAAAGTAAAACACAAGGGAAAGGTATGGGAGTCTCTGGTTGACAACAACGTCTGGGAGCCGGGAGCTGTAGGAACGGATAGTGTATGGAAAGAAGCCAGCGAATGAGAAAGGCGTAGGAAATGCTTATTGAACTGATAGAAAAGGCGGAAAATGTTGGGTGGGGGACGATAGCGGTTGTGATCGCTGGTGTGTTTATGTTTATCCCGACTATCGTGGAAAGCTGGAATAAGGTCCTTGACGCACTGGGGTTGGTAAAGAAAAAGAATCTTTTCCGGAAACAGCGTGAAAAGGAGATCGCAGCAGTCTATTCACATATCGAGGAGCTGCAAAGTGGAGTCGTGTCAAAGCAAGAGGAGTACCACCAGCAATCTATTACGATCAGGGACAATCTTGCCAGAAGGCAGGACGATTTGTACGAAAAACAGATTGAATTGAAGCAGGATGTAAAGAATATAACTCGGATGCTGGAAGAGTACATCCAGAAGGACAACGAACGCACGATTGCTTCGCTACGTACAACTCTGTGGCGGCTACATAAGGAATTTACATCACAGAGATATGTGACGCCGGACGGATTAAAGACCTTCCGAGAGCTGGGGAATGTGTACGAAGCTGCCGGCGGGGATGACATTTATCACGAAAAGCTGCAGCCGGAGGTGTTAGCTCTAGACATCAAATATCCGGATGGAAGCATATACAAAATTAAGGAGGTATGACAATGAAAAAGATTGATTGGATGCGAAAACTGACAAGCAGAAAGCTTTGGATGAGCGTGGCATCATTTGTGACGCTGATGATTGTGGCTTGCGGAGGGACGGAAAATGAAGCCACACAGATCTCTGCGCTGATCATGGCTGGTGCTACGGTTATCGGCTATGTCATCGGCGAGGGTTTGACAGATGCGGCAGCTATTGAAGCAGACAAGGAAGGATAAGGTGATCCGATTATCTCCCGCGCAGGGTTAAGCGTGATTCTGGGGCGGCTTTGGTCGCCCTCATAAAATAATAAGGAGACCAGAATATGAAAAAACTTTTTATTTCACAGCCGATGAAAGGCAAAACAGATGAGGAAATTTTAAAAGAGAGGGAAAAAGCAATTGCCAGCGCAAAGAGAAATTTTGCAGAGAGCGAAGAAATAGAGGTTATTGATTCATTTTTCCAGAGCGCTCCTGCGGATGCGAGACCTCTGTGGTTTTTGGGAAAATCTTTGGAATTGCTTTCTACGGCAGACATTGCATATTTTGCAAAAGGCTGGGAAAACGCAAGAGGATGTCGCATCGAAAATACTTGCGCCATTGAGTACGGAATTGCTGTGATTGAAGATTATACGGAGGATTGAAAGTATGGGAAGCAAAGAATTTTTGGAAAAGAGCAAACAGATTGTCGTTGACTATTTCAACAGTCATGCGGACAAAACCGACCAGAAGCAGATTGCACAGGATGATGTATATGTGGTCTGGTACTGCAAGACGCTTCAGAATCACAAGGCGCTGCTGAGCACAACTGTTTCTGACGGGATGTATTATGAAATCACATATAATGGGGACAAGCAGGAAACGTATGTAGACGCATACAAGAAGTGGGAGAACTTTGTGGTGAGGTAATACTTATGTGGAAAGGGTTAGACGTATCAGATAATCAAGGTGCCATAGACTGGGCACAGGTTGCAGCGGCAAATGTTGCATTCGCAATCCTGCGCAGTGTGCGCCGATCAGGCAAGACAGACCATCAGTTTGCTGCAAATTTGGAAGGCTGCCGAAAGCACGGCATTCCGATAGCAGTTTATAAATATACCTACGCAGCCACGCCGGAAGTGGCGCAACAGGAAGCGCAGCAGATCGTAGCATTATTGCGGTCTTACGGGCTGACCGGCACAATGGTATGGTGGGATGTGGAGGACAAAGATGCGCTGCGACCGCTGGGAGTTGAGAAGCTGACAGAGTGCATCCGTGCAGCGCAGGAGGTCATCACAACGGCAGGGTACGGATTTGGTCTGTATATCGGGTTGTATGTTTATAAGGAGCGTTGGTTTGACTTTAATGCGTTTGCTGGGACACGGTTGTGGATAGCACGCTATTATCGCGGATATCGAACGATGCAGTTTGATGACGAGCCGGATCAGAAATACAAGCCAAATGTTGACGGAGACATATCTGTATGGCAGTACACGAGCTGTGGGGAGATCCCAGGTATCAGGGGAGATGCAGACCTTGATATCGCATATGATGATCCTGCGGAATGGACGCATCCTGCAGCGGAGCCGGGAGTGATTTACACAGTATCCGTAGCTGATGTATGGACACGCGAGCAGGCAGAGGTTATCCGGCAGCAGTTTGCGGCGATGGGAATTAATGGGATTGTCCATAAGGTTAAGATCTTAGAATAAAGATATAGGCCGAGAGAACATTCAAAGTCCTCCCGGCCGCAGGCTATGATGAAATGATGAAGCGGCTATGTCCTGATAAGATTATCTTTTATGGATCTGTACCAGACGATTGCAAAGGTGATATAATCAGGATAAAGCCGTTTAGCGATAAATTTAACGTTGCGGAGGTGGCGGCATGGTGATAAATTTACAGTTTTTCGGTGGGCGCGGATCTGCTTTAAACGCAGCCGGAAGTGCGAAAAAAAATAGAGGTGGGATCATCGATCCATCTGCAGAGCCCAGGGAAATAGAAGCAGTATATAGAGAATCACGCGGGTATTACGGGTCTTATTACAAGAACGAGATTTTGCAGGCATCTGCTGATGATCGTACCGGGGAGTTATCTTTTGACTATGCTACTCCTGAAAAACGCGAAAAGACATCTAAAACAAATAAAACGCAGTATCTTACATATAAGTTAAATGCTGGCGCAGAGGATGGAGACACGTTTGGTATCAATTGGGACAAGGTTAAAGCTGTCTCGGGGCAGACGTATGGCATCCGCGCAGAACTGAAAGAACGCGGTTTTAAATGGGACGGGAAAACAAAAAAGTGGCGGAAAGAGTAAATTTTCTGACCAAAGACATACAGAAAAACAACACCGAAAAGCAGGGCTCTTATGAGCTCTGTTTTTTTATCAAAAAAAGTTTCAAATACATGTTGACAAAAATCAGAAGTATTATATAATAAGATATAAGGAAAACCTAATAAATAATAAGGAGGCGGTAAAAATTTTAACCATCCAGCAAAAAGTAAACATGGCGTGCTCCGCGGCTGAAATCAGCAAAACGGAACTTGGAAAGCGAATAGGATTATCACAGTCCGCATTTTCCCAACGTTTAAAAACAGGGAAGTTTTCCGACGAGGACTTCCAAAATATGGCGAAAGCCATAGGGGCAAAATACTATTCTGGTTTTGAATTCCCAGATGGTACAAAAATTGAGTAAAAACAAGAAAGCAGATAAGGAGAGCTCGAAATGAATGAGACAGTGAAAAAAGCGTACGAAATCGCAAAAGAAACCGGTGATTTTGAAGTTGATTATCTTCCAGAGGTTGAAGTTGGAGAAATTGTAGAACTGAACGATGTCTGGGACGGAGAGGGCGAAGCACCGGATGATGAGGAGTCTGGTTCTTACGGATCATATTCGCACAAAATAACAAATGACCAGTGGATCAACTACGAATTTGATATCGTAGAGAAGAAAGAGAATCCATTGGACACACTTGTGAAAATAACAAAAATTGAGTTGATATAAAGGGGAAATGATATGCTGGAAGCCATTGAAGATATAGGCGCTGAAAATCTGGAAGATATTGCGCTGAGAGCATATAAACCACGTCCCGGAATTTATATATTTGTTTCTCCGGGCGGGAAAATAATAAGGGAAATCCGCAACGAAAGGATGATCTATTTTAATACGAAATATCGTATGATGGACTATTATTCATGGATTGTATCCATGCAGAAACCGGTAAAAAGCAAGCTGGTTTTTAGCAACAATTATTTAACGTTTTTCTGCAGAAACGTACAAAAGTTGACTGATGCGGACATAGACGAATATTTTCAAAAGCTGGAAACGCCGGGAGACCATATGTTTTTTGCTGACGTTATAAAAAATAATATTCGCAAAATTAAAAAGGAAGATCAGGATATTGTAAAATTTTTTCTTATGGATTCTCCGGAACTTTATAGAGAACTCGGGATGAAAGACTGGAGAGAAAAGTCTATAAGTATGCCGCCCAGATCAGGTATGACGAAAGGAAAATGGTTGAAGGAAAAAGAGCGAAAGGGTTATCCAATGGGATGCTCTTATAATGCGAAGAAGCCCGGTAATTTAAACCGGATATATCTCGTAAACGAAGAAGAAGGTTTACAGATAAAATTATTTTACGACATATTAAAAGGGTTTTTTAATCGCGGGTGCAACATCGCAATTGTCGGGAAAAACATGCTTATACCATTAAAGAGCAAACAAGGGATTGATCGCAGAATAAAGGGTGCAATGCTTATTTGGTTTACGATGATAAAAGGGCAGATTGTGATAGTAGATATCGACAGGATCGCGAGTTATGATCCAGTTTTAAGGTATAACAAATAATGCTGAACTGGATCGGCTGGAAAAAGAAAATGAAAAAGGAGAAGAAAAAATGGAAAAATTTAATCATTATGGTGTAGAGGTAATATATCAGGTCATCGATGGACCTTTTGAAGAGGTCTTGAAGCAAAACGGAGTGAAATATACCGCGCTCCCGTATATCGATGATATCGTATTTAGATACGAGAAAAACGGGCAGAGGAAATATGCATACATCGAGGTAGAAAAACTTCCTGATGATTACGCGGAGCGCGTATATATTACTTCAGAGATTCCAGAGGATTTGAGCTGGAAAGGAATCGCAGAGGATTACCGGAATCAGAAATCCGGCGAGAGACCGGCAAAACTACATACGCGGGCATACATGATCTTTTCAGCGGCATACAACGATGCGCTCCGGAAGATGCCATTTACTTTTGACCTGAACGCCGCACCAGGGAAAAGAGACATTGCATACGCGCTCATAAAGTACTATGTGAGCATAGATGATCTAAAGGAGATGGATCATCACGATTGCCCGATGATCGATGAATTTTAAAAGTTAGGGACAGCCGAAAAGCTGCCCCTTCTTTTTTTATCTAACTTTTACTATTTGCTGAAGCGGAAGAAGCAGTAAAAAACGGAGATTTTGAAAAGTGGCGAATAAAAGAAAACCAGAATAAAGACATAAGCTGAGAGGGCAAGCAAAGTCCTCCCAGCTTTTTATTTTTTGATGATGTATGACACGAAATATGACACAAAGCAAAAAGAACCTTGATCTCTCAAGGTTCTTTTAGTCGGAGTGACAAGACTTGAACTTGCGGCCTCTTCGTCCCTA